>Ga0268254_10000246_pt1 | contig 41561 bp, 42 predicted proteins | sample AgamicOrSfrz_FD_200251 | JGI IMG/M metagenome (GOLD analysis project Ga0268254, IMG submission 200251) | Agave microbial communities from Guanajuato, Mexico - Or.Sf.rz (v2) (version 3) | ecosystem: Host-associated > Plants > Phyllosphere > Phylloplane/Leaf | place: Guanajuato, Mexico...
ACACGAGCGGGACGACATTCGCGCTCGCCGTTGCGGCAGCAGGCTACGCAACCGATCCGCAATACGGGCAGAAGATCGTTTCGATCATCAAGGCGCATGGCTTAAGCGCGCTGGACTTGGCCACTGTCTGATTATCTGCCACACGAATATTCGCAGAATATCCGCCAAACGAATAAACCGTCTGCCCGCCTTTGAGCGGGCTTTTTTATGTCCGTCGAAAACACACACGAACTAAAAGACACGCTCACTGCGGATTACTTTGTGCCGGGGCATGAAGCCCGCACGACTACCGCCCTGTTCGAGCGCACAAAGAAGCTGCTGATCGAGCGGGAAGGTGGGCGGTGCTTCATCACCAACATGACAGCAGAAGAACTCGGCGCGCCGCTGCAAGCCCACCACCATCCTGTCGAACGCTGCTTCGCGACTGCATGGGACTGGCCGCGCTTTGCTGCCGACTGCAAGGCTGGCAAATGGGGCCCGCACGCGCAGGCGTTTGATTGGAATTCGTTCCTCAATGCGCAGCCGTTTGACCCTTATCGCTTTGTCGACGACATGACAGTCAACGGCATGTTGCTCGGCGCCGGCCCGCACATCGGCAAAGATCAAGGCTTGCACCGGCTGCCATTCCCTGTGTGGCTGTTCACGAAGTACGCCGTGGAGGGCTACGTTTTTAGCCCAACCGAAACCATTCACCATGATCCGGAGCATCTGTAATGAACCAAACCTCTGCAGTAACTACCGGCGGCATTGCTATCTCCACCGCCACCCTCATGCCCGCGGTTGAGTGGATCCTGGGCCTCATGTTCCATGTGCCCGTTCCGCCTAGCGTCTCGTCGCTCGCGGCCGGCGTAGTCGTGGCCGGCGTCCATGCTGGAATCAACACAGTGAAGGCCCGCACCGAATCCAAAGCAACTCCCGCAGCACAGTAACCGTTCACCCCCCGCTGTCCACGCGCCGCGAACAACGGCGAACTCTGTTCAAGGATCACCATGAAACGCTTTTCCATGCTGCTCGCGGCAGGCCTCGTCGCGCTCGTTTCCGGCTGCGCGTCGACCGGCACCGTCAAAACTCCCGCCCAAATCGCTGCGCAGGTATGCCCCCCAACCCAAACCGCAATTGCCTCTCTGCAAGCCGTCGTCGGTCTAAGCGATGATGCCAAGGCCAGGCTCGCCGACGCCGCACCGGTTGTCGCTGCTGTCTGCTCTGCTGGCTCGAGCGTGACTGTGGTTGACCTGAAGTCGCTCGGCGCAAATGCCCTGCCGGCCATCATGGCTGTGGTGAATGCGTCTCCGCTCCCGGATCAGGACAAGACGAAAATCGGTGTCAATCTGACCGTTGCGCAGATCGTGTTGTCGAGTGTGCTGGCCGCGCTTCCGGCGGCTGCTGATCCTGCATCGGCCGCGAGTGGTGTATGAGTGCGTTTCTCACCGAACTTCAGGTGGAGAACGCATCTGGCTTGGACGACGGAAAGTGGCGCTTGACCGCGCCGCTGGTCTATCAGTCGGATGTGGCGAAGCAGACTTTTACCGTGCCCGCTGGATTCATCACCGACTATGCGTCGGTGCCTCGTGCACCGCTCGTCTACTGGCTCTGCGGCGATACAAGCACGTTGGCCTCAGTCGTGCACGACGCGATCTATACCTATCATTGGGTGGATCGTTCAACCGCCGACAAGGTATTGCGCGAGGCGTCTGCTGTTACTGGCGTATCTGCTTGGCGCAGAACTTTGATGTATTGGGGCGTGCGCCTAGGAGGCGCCTCGCACTGGAATCCTAAGCCCACCGCCGCTTAGCTCGCTGTATCGGTCGGCCCTTCGTGGGTCGGCCATCTTTCAGTAGTTTTCCAGAAACTGCTGAAACACCCTTCTCTAGCCCGCGTTCTGCGGCGCCTCCTCACTCCCTCCCACTTCCCACAACTCCCGCCCGTCCTTAGTCTCTCCAGACCTCCACGCCCACGCCAGAGCCAGCTTTGCCCACGGTTCGTCTTTCGGGCAGCCTGTTACATCGCAGAAATGGCGATAGTCATCGTCCAGTGTATGCCCCTGCCCGTTCTTCACAGACAGGTCAGGATGTACGACGGTCATAATCGCGTCAGGGTTTCGGTATTCGAACATCTCATCTCCTTTTCAGTGGGGCGGCAGGATGCAGGACTTCGTCGTCGGCGCCGATTGCACGAATCCAGTGGACACAGCCGCGCTCAGGAGTCGCCTGAACATATGGCCGATCCTCATACATGCATAGGATATGCGATCCGCCGACTCTGGATTCGGCGAAGTGCTCGCAGCACACGCAGTGGCGGTCTGATGATGAGTCGGGGTAGCGAAAGTGGGCCATGTCTGGATACTGTGGTTTTATACAGTATAGACACTTTGCCTCCAAGGCAGAAATTTTCAGTTGGGCAGAAAAAGCCACACCGATGGAAATCACTGGATTGTCATTAACCGCCGGAACCGTTGCTGCTGGCTGGTGCCGGGGACCGGACTCGAACCGGCAAGCCGTGAAGCGGCGGATTTTAAGTCCGCTATGTTTACCAATTTCATCACCCCGGCGAGGGTGGGAAAACCGCGTGGACGCGCATTCTACCATTCGCCGCGCGGCCGACCAACCGGCCCGCCGGCCACCGGTCGAACCACCAGGCCGCCACCGCCGCAGTCATCCGCCAGTCATAAACGTTCCCGATAATCCGCTGCGAAAACGTTTACAGCCGAGCGGAAATCATGATCCCGACCATCAAGGACGTCGCTGCCCACGCGGGCTTTTCCATCGCGACAGTCTCGCGCGCGATCAATGCGCCGCACACCGTGAATCCCGTCACGCTCGACAAGGTCCGGCAATCCATCGACGCCCTGCAGTTCCGGCCCAGTCCGCTCGGCCGTCAATTGCGCGGCGAGCGCACGCGGCTCATCGGCGTGATCGTTCCGACGCTCGCCAATCCGGTGTTCGCAGAGTGCCTGCAAGGTATCGACGAACTCGCGGCGGCTCAAGGCTATCGGCTCATGCTGATGACCACGCAGTACGACGCCGACCGCGAACGCCGTGCTATCGAAACGCTGCGCGAGCATCGCGTGGAAGGTCTCATTCTCACCGTCGCCGACGCCGACACACATCCGCTGCTCGACGAACTCGACCGGGACGGCCTGCTCTACGTGCTGATGCACAACGACACGGTGCGCCGTCCGTCTGTCTCCGTCGACAACCGTCTGGCCGCCTACGACGGCGTGCGCATGCTGATCGCGCACGGCCATCGCCGCATCCTGATGCTCGCGGGCACGCTCGCCGCGTCGGACCGCGCGCGTCAGCGCCACCTCGGCTATGCGCAGGCCATGCAGCAGGCGGGCCTCATGCCCGCGCCCGCGCTCGAAGTTGATTTCAACGCCGACGAACTCGCGCCCTCGGTGCTCGCCCATCTGACGCACGGCCCACAACGCCCGAGCGCACTTTTTTGCAGCAACGATCTGCTCGCCATGGTCGTGATGCGCGGCCTGCGCCGCGCGCGCCTGCAGATTCCGCGCGATATGTCGATTCTCGGCTTCGACGGCCTCGCGATGGGCGAACTGCTGTCGCCGCCACTCGCGAGCGTCTGCGCGCCGAACCGCGAGATCGGCTGCGCGGCGTGGCGCCGTTTGCTCGCGCGCGTCACCGGCAGCCATGAACAGCTCGGCTGTACGCCGCTCGCATTGACGCTGCCGCACAGCCTGCGCGAAGGCGCGACCATTGCCGCCATTTCCAGTCATGGCAGCGAAGTTGCCACGCGTGCGGCCGCACATTTTTCCTGAGTCCTTAGCAATTCGACGGACCACACGCCACCAGACCACAAGCATGAACCACCCGCTCATTCCTTCCTGGAGAACCGCAGTGACCCGCTCGTCAACACGACTGACATCGCCGCTCATACAGCCGCTCATACAGCCGCAGAAACCGGCGATGCGCCGCCTCGTGCGGTCCACCGTCGTCGCGCTGTGCGCCGGCGCGCTCATGACCGCCGCGCTTGCACTCGTCACGCCGCAAAGCGCCCGCGCCGACGAAACCGCGATCTGCTACAACTGCCCGCCCGAATGGGCCGACTGGGCGAGCCAGATCAAAGCGATCCGGCAGAACACCGGCATCCGCGTGCCGTTCGACAACAAAAACTCAGGCCAGTCGATCGCGCAGTTGATGGCGGAGCAGAAGAGCCCAGTCGCAGATGTGGTGTATCTCGGCGTGTCCTCGGCCTTTCAGGCGAAGGACAAGGGCGTGGTCGAGCCGTACAAGCCCGCGCATTGGAACGACATTCCCGCGAACCTGAAGGACCCGCAAGGCTACTGGTTCACGATCCACTCCGGCACGCTCGGCTTTTTCGTCAACAAGGACGCGCTCGAAGGCAAGCCGGTGCCGCGCTCGTGGGCCGATCTGCTCAAGCCCGAATACAAAGGCATGATCGGTTACCTCGACCCGTCGAGCGCCTTTGTGGGTTATGCGGGCGCGGTGGCGGTGAACCTGGCGCTCGGCGGCACGCTGGATAACTTCGAACCGGGTCTCGACTGGTTCCGCAAGCTGAAGGCGAACGCGCCGATCGTGCCGAAGCAGACCGCGTACGCACGCGTCATGTCGGGCGAAATTCCCATCCTGCTCGACTACGATTTCGACGCCTATCGTGCGAAATACAAAGATCACGCCAACGTCGAATTCGTCATTCCGAAGGAAGGCACGATTTCCGTGCCGTATGTGATGAGTCTCGTCAAAGGCGCGCCGCATGAAGCGAACGGCAAGAAAGTGCTGGACTTTGTGCTCTCCGACGAAGGCCAGAAACTATGGGCCGACGCCTATCTGCGTCCGGTGCGCGCCAACGCGATGAGCGCTCAGACCGCCGCGAAGTTTCTGCCGGCAAGCGAATATGCCCGCGCAAAAGCAGTCGACTTCGGCAAGATGGCCGAAAAGCAGGCGAGCTTCGGCGAACGCTATTTGCAGGTGATGCATTGAACGACATCACCTTTGCGCTGCGCTGGCGCATCGCATTGCTCGCCCCGGCGCTGGCGGTTTTTATCGCATTCTGGTTGTTGCCGATGGGCGCGCTCGCGCAACTGAGCGGCGACGGCCACGCGTTCGCCACTTATCGCGCGATGCTCACCAATCCGCGCTACATGTCGAGCCTCGGCGCAACGGTGGTGTTGTCAGCTGCGGTCACGGCGGTGACGCTCGTGCTTTCCGTGATTGCAGGCTTGCTGCTGGCGCGCCGCGAATTCGCGTTCAAGCGCACGTTGCTCGCGTTGCTGACGTTTCCGCTCGCGTTTCCGGGCGTGGTGGTCGGCTTCATGGTCATCATGCTGGCGGGTCGTCAGGGGCTCGTGGGCGCACTCTCGCTCAAGCTCGCTGGCGACCGCTGGGTGTTTGCCTATTCGATGAGCGGGCTCTTTCTCGGCTACCTGTACTTCTCGATTCCGCGAGTGATCGTCACGGTCATGGCTTCGGCAACCAAACTCGATGCTTCGCTCGAGGAAGCCGCGCGTTCGCTTGGCGCGTCGCCCTGGCGCATTACACGCGACATCGTGTTGCCCGCGCTTTCGCCTGGCCTGATCGCGGCGGGCGCCGTGTGCTTCGCGACGGCAATGGGTGCATTCGGCACCGCCTTCACGCTCGCCACAGACATCGACGTACTGCCGATGACCATCTACACCGAGTTCACGCTCAACGCGAACGTGGTGACGGCGGCCGGCCTCTCGATCATGCTCGGCATCGTCACCTGGGCGGTGCTCGCTCTTGCGCGCAGCATGAGCGGCTCAGCCGTGGCGGCGAGCGCATGAGCGGCGTCGGCGACAAGGCAGCAACACACATCCGGACCAGGACCTTCTCATGAATTCGATCATTGCCGCCTCGCAGGCGGCGTTCGCGAGGCGCCGCGCGCGCCTGCCTATGCCGAGCGCCCGAGCATGGCTCGCGGCGGGCCAATGGTTCGTCACGCTGCTGCTGTGCGCGTTTTTGATCGTGCCGGTCGCCATGTCGATCCTCGCCGGTCTGACCGTCAACTACTTCAAGGGCATTTCGAGCGGCCTGACGTTGCGCTGGCTCGGCGAAGTGTGGACGCAATATCACGGCTCCGTGTTTCTTTCACTCGAAGTCGCTGCCGCAACGCTCGTCATCACATTGTTGGCGGGCGTGCCGGCCGGTTACGTGCTCGCGCGCAGCAAGACGCGGCTCTCGCGCGTGATCGAAGAGTTTCTGGTGCTGCCCATCGCGCTGCCGGGGCTTGCGTCCGCGCTTGCGCTGCTCGTGGTTTATGGCGGCTTCACGATGTTTCGCATGAGCGTCGCGTTTATCGTGGTGGGTCACGTGGTGTTCACGCTGCCGTTCATGGTGCGCGCGGTGGCCGCGGTCTGCGCGAGCAGCGACCTGCGCACGCTGGAAGAAGGCGCGGCGAGTCTCGGCGCGAGCTTCGTGCAGCGCTTCGTGACCATCGTGCTGCCCAATGCAAGGCCGGGCATCGTGGCGGGCGCACTTGCGGTGCTCACGCTTTCCATCGGCGAATTCAACCTGACGTGGATGCTGCATACGCCCGACACGAAGACGCTGCCGGTCGGTCTCGCCGACACCTATGCGTCGTTGCGCATCGAAATTGGCAGCGCCTACACGATTCTGTTTTTCATCATGACGATGCCGCTGCTCGTCGCCATGCAATGGCTCGGCGTCGATGCAACCGGCCAGCGCAGTCCGCGCAAACACCGCGGCGCGGCTTCCAAGACCTCCACCACGACGCCATGACACTTGCCTTTGCTCCCTCTTCCGTTTCCGCTTCGGTTTCGATCACGCTCACGCAGTGCGCGAAGACATTTCGCGGCACACGTGTGCTCGAACCGGTCGATCTGCGCATCGAGGCAGGCGAGACGCTGGTATTGCTCGGTCCGTCCGGCTGCGGCAAGACCACCACGCTGCGCATGATCGCCGGCCTGGAGACGCCCGATGCCGGCGGCCGCATCGCGTTCGGCGACGACGACGTCACGGCACTGCCCATCGAGAAACGTCAGGTCGGCATGGTGTTTCAAAGCTACGCGCTGTTTCCCAATCTGACGGTGCGCGGCAACATCGGTTATGGCCTGAAAATCCGCCGCATGTCCGCTGACACCGCACGAAAACGTGTGGACGAATTGCTCGGCATGATGCGTCTTAGCGCGCACGCGGACAAACCCATCGACCAACTGTCCGGCGGCCAGCGCCAGCGCGTCGCGCTCGCCCGCGCGCTGGCCGTGCAGCCGCGCGTGCTGCTGCTCGACGAACCGCTCACGGCACTCGACGCCCGCCTGCGCGACGCATTGCGCAGCGAAATGAACGCGCTGCTGCGCGAACTCGGCATCACGACCGTCTACGTGACGCATGATCAGGCCGAGGCCATGGAGCTGGGCGACCGCATCGTCGTCATGAGCGCGGGGCGAATCGAGCAGATTGGCAACCCGCGCGACATCTACTATCGCCCAGCGAATCGCGCCGTCGCGCAGTTTGTCGGCACGATCAATCGCGTGGCAGGCGAGCGCCGCGGCGACCTGCTGCCGACCACGGGCGGTGCAGTGCCGTTGCCGCCGGCGCATCGGCATCTGGCGGCACAAGCCGACGCGAAGCACGAAATTTTCTTTCGCCCCGAAGACGCGTTCCTCGCCGATCCGGCTGAAGCGCACCTGCGCGGCACCGTGGAAAACAGCGCATTTCTCGGCGAACGCACGCGCCTGACGATTCGCGGCGCCGCGCCCGACGCGTTATTCGTCGACGTGGCCGGGCGCGTCGAACTGGCACGCGGCACGCCGGTCGGCCTGTGCATCGGGCAGGACGCGCTGATTGCGCTATCGTAATGAAGCCGCGCCTTGCATCCGCGCGCAACCTACAGGACTACCCCATGCTGCTGGCTCAAATTAGCGATCTGCATATCAAACGGCCTGGCGCGCTCGCCTATCGCCGCGTCGATACCGCCGCGTACCTCACGCGCTGCATCGCCGCATTGAACGCGCTCGATCCTCGCCCGGACGCAGTCATCATGACGGGCGATCTCGTCGATCAAGGCGAAGCGCAACAGTACGAGCACCTGAAAGCGCTGCTCGCGCCGCTCGACATTCCCTACCTGCTCCTCGTCGGCAATCACGACGACCGCGCGGCGCTGCGCGCCGCCTTTCCCGAGCGCGCGGAGTTGCACAGCGGCGGCGAGTTCGTGCATTACGCGGTGGATGTCGGTCCGCTGCGTGTGATCGCATTGGATTCGCTGGTGCCGGGCCACAGCGCGGGCACGCTCTGCGACGCGCGGCTTGCGTGGCTCGCGGCACAGCTCGATGCGGCGGCCGGCAAACCGACCGTGGTCGCGCTGCATCATCCGCCGTTTGCTTGCGGCGTGGGACACATGGACAAGCTGCGGCTCGATCCGCTCGCGGCGGACAGGCTCGCTGCACTGATCGCGCGTTATCCGAATGTGGAGCGTGTGATTTGCGGACATGTGCATCGTCCGATGTTCGTGCGCTTTGGCGGCACCATTGCATGCGCGGTGCCGGCGCCTGCGCATCAGGTGGCGCTCGACCTTCGCGACGACGCCCCGTCGGCGTTCATGATGGAGCCGCCCGCGTTTGCGCTGCATCGCTATGAAGCGGTAACTGGCATCGTCACGCATCACGCGTATGTGGACGCGGCCGACGGCCCGTATCCGTTCTATGAGCCCGAAGGCGCGTTGATCGACTGAACGCGTGGGCTCACAACGCCCTCAACGGTTGACGAAAGTCTCACGCACGCGCCGCGACACCCTGAAATAAGGTATGCCGAGCGCGGCGGCGAGCAGCGCCTGCATGAGACCTTCGAACGGAATCGCGATGTGAATGCCGATGGCGTGCGTCATGTAATCGCTCAGCAGATACGCGCCGGTACGCATAGCGAGAATCGCGCCGAGCCACGCCTGCACATGGGCCGGCAAACGCGCCGACCTGCGCGACGCGAGCAGCGCAAACCAGCCGATGCCCGCGACCATGAATGCGCCGATCAGCACGTCGAAGCCGGTCATCGTCATCACCGCGCGGTACCAGCCGTGTGTGTCAGGGCGCACGGAAACTGCGAGCAGTTCCCATTCGAGCATCACGTGCAGCGGGTCGCGCATCGCCCATGCGGTGACGAACGTCCACGCAGCCAGGCTGAGCAGCACGGTCAACGGGCAGCCGCCAAGACGCCGAGGCGCGGCTGCCGCATGCGCGTGACGTCGGGTCGTGGACAGGTGGAGTTGTTTCATCGAATCGTGCGAAGTGGCGGAGAAGTGCGCCGAGTGGTCGGGAATTGGGCCGCGAAGTGGGCCTGACAGCGCGGCGATTTTACGAACCCCAATCCGGCAAATTTCGAATTTTTGTCACAAGCGCGAGGTCGTGTGAGCTCGTGTGTGTGCGGCCGCCCGCACCTTGCGCAAGCAGGTCAGCGAGCCAGCACGATCCGATGGGCTCCGGTATGATCGGCACGCTCGAGGACCGCGCATAAGCCGGTCCGCTCACTGTCCTCTGTCATGTCCACGTCCAACGCGTCCACACCCGCTTCCGCCGACCGGTCGCTGCGCGGCCTCTTGCTACTGCTTGCCACCATTGCCGGCGTCGCGGTCGCGAACATCTATTACAACCAGCCGCTGCTCGATAACTTGCGGCACTCGTTTCCCGCGAGCGCCTCGTGGGTCGGCGTGGTGCCGGCCGTCACGCAGCTCGGCTACGCGGCCGGCATGTTGCTGCTCGCGCCGCTCGGCGACCGCTTCGACCGGCGCGCGCTGATCCTGCTGCAAACCGCGGGCATGTGCGTCGCGCTGGTCGTGGCGGCGGCCGCGCCGGTGCTGTCCGTGCTGGTCGCCGCGAGCCTTGTGATCGGCGTGCTCGCCACCATCGCGCAGCAAGCGGTGCCGTTCGCGGCCGAACTCGCGCCGCCGTCGGAGCGCGGTCATGCCGTGGGCACCGTCATGAGCGGCTTGCTGCTCGGCATCCTGCTCGCCCGAACGGCTGCGGGCTTCGTCGCGCAATACTTCGGCTGGCGCGCGGTGTTCGCCGCCTCCGTGGTCGCGCTGCTCGCGCTTGCGGTGGTCATCGTCCTACGGTTGCCGAAAAGCAAGCCCACCTCCACGCTGCCTTACGGCAAGCTGCTCGTGTCGATGTCGCATCTGGTCGTCGAACATCGCGCGCTGCGTGAGGCGTCGCTGACCGGCGCGGCGATGTTCGCCGCGTTCAGCATCTTCTGGTCAGTGCTTGCGTTGCTTCTGGCCGGTCCGCCCTTTCATCTCGGACCGCAGGCGGCGGGACTGTTCGGCATTGTCGGCGCAGCGGGCGCGCTCGCGGCGCCGCTTGCCGGCAAGTTCGCGGACCGGCGCGGACCGCGCGCGATCATTACGCTGTCAATCGTGCTGGTGGCGATTTCCTTCGTGATCTTCGGCGTCTCCGCCACCAGCATTGCAGGGCTCGTGATCGGCGTAATCGTGCTGGACGTGGGCGTGCAGGCCGCGCAGATTTCGAACCAGTCGCGCATCTACGCATTGAAACCCGACGCGCGCAGCCGCGTGAATACCGTGTACATGGTCGCGTATTTCATCGGCGGCGCGCTCGGCTCGGGCGTGGGCGCAGCCGTGTGGCCGGTGTTCGGATGGGTGGGTGTGAGCGTCGCGGGTCTGCTGTTCGCGGGCTTTGCCGCGTGGAATCATCTGGCATTGCAGACGAAACAATAACGAGGCACACGCCTAGCCGTGGCTTCGGGCAAACGCGTATTCGTGCAGCGCGTCGATTACGCGGTCGAATTCGAACGACTTGTCGTAGAAGTGCCGCACGCCATACTGTTCGCAGCGCTCGCGATACGCCGGCAATGCGTGATTGGTGAGCACCGCCGCGAACACGGAGTCGATCAGCCCTTCGCGCTGCAGATAGGCCAACACGGGCACGCCTGAACCGCGCTTGAGCTGCAGATCGACGATGACCGCGTCGAATGCTTCGTCGCCGAGGAGCGCGATGGCTTCGTCGGCGGAATCGGCATACGCGGCCACCCGCAGCGAACCCGACGCGTCGATGGCTTCCACCAGGCTGCGGCGGATCAGCGGCGAATCTTCGATAAGCAGCACGCGCAACGGTGCGCGGCTGGCTGACTCGGCAAGAATGTTCGATTCGCTGTTCATCGGGATCTCTCGATCGTCCATTATTCGATCAAGCCGTTCTTGATCGCGTAGTAAGTGAGATCGGCATTGTTCGCCAAGCGCATCTTCTCGAGCACGCGAGCCCGGTACGTGCTCACCGTTTTCACGGACAGGTGCAACTCCTCGGCAATCTGGGTGGGAATCTGCCCTGCGGCCAGCTTGCAGAAAATCTGGAACTCGCGCTCGGAGAGCGCTTCGTGCGGCCGCGCCGCCGCCGGTTTGTCGAGATTGTCGGCCAGCGTGTCGGCCACGGCCTCCGACAGATAGCGATGCCCGCGCGCCACCGCACGAATCGCACGCACGATTTCGTCCGGCTCGCAGTCCTTGTTCAGATAACCGTTCGCGCCCGCGCGCAGCAGGTTGATCGCGTACTGGCTCTCCGGGTATCCGGAGAGAATCAGCACGCCCTGCTCGGGGCGCACCTGCTTGATGACGCGCAGTGTGTCGATGCCGTTCTTGTCCGGCATGGCGATATCCAGCAGCACGACGTCGAATGCCTGCTCGCGTACGAGGCTGATGGTCTCGTCGCCGGTCGCGGCTTCCGCCGCGACGCACATGTCCGGCTCGTCGGCCACGAACTGTCTGAAACCCCCTCGGACGATCGCGTGATCGTCAGCTATCAACACTCGAATCATCGGCTTTGTGTCCGTACGATGGCGTCGCCCCGAAGCAGACATTGTAATGATGTCGCGGCGCATGTCGACGCGCCGTGGGTCCGCGCGCCGCCCCTCCCGCTTTTCCTGCACACAGGCCTCATGGCGGCGGCCGCTGCCGGCCGGCCGCTCGCCCTGCGGGGCACGCTCACTCGCGGCCCTCGAGCAGATCGGCCATGTCGTCCGCATGCTCTTCCTCGACCGCGAGGATCTCTTCAAACAGACGCCGCGTCGTCACGTCCTTCTCGCCGAGATAGCGGATGATCTCGCGATAGGTGTCGATCGCGATGCGCTCGGCGACCAGGTTCTCGCGAATCATGTCCGTGAGATTCTCGCCTTCCTTGTACTCGGAATGCGCGCGAGTCTTCAGGCCGTCCGGCGCGAAGTCCGGCTCGCCGCCAAGCTGCACGATGCGCTCGGCAATGCGGTCGGCGTGCTCCTGCTCTTCCGCGGCGTGCTCCGCAAATTCGGCCGCCACGGCCTCCGAATTGATGCCCTTCGCCATGAAGTGATGCCGCTTGTAGCGCAGCGTGCAGACAATCTCCGTTGCGAGCGCGTCGTTGAGCAGTTTGAGCACCGTCTCGCGATTCGCGCCGTAGCTTTGTGTAACCGGACCGTCCGACATGTGCTTGCGGGCGTCGTCGCGGATCTTTTGGATGTCCATCACGAACGGGTCGCTCGAGCCGGATGCCGCGCCCTGCGCGCCAGGTGTGTTCGCCATTGAGTTTCTCCTTTATCCGTATTGGGGGAATGGGCGCATCGCGAAACGTGCCCGCGACGCGCCGTGAGGGTCATGCTCAGGTCTACGTTCGGAACACGCCGAGCAGCAGCGTGACCACGAACACGACGAGGAAGATGTAGAACAGAATCTTCGCGATTTCAGCCGCGCCTGCCGCGATGCCGGTGAAACCGAACACCGCTGCAATGATGGCGATGACGAAAAAGACGATGGCATAGTGAAGCATGGCAACTCTCCTTCTTGTTGGTATCCGCGTGAATTCTCGTGCGCCTGGGTGGTGTCAGCGCCACCTCGACCTGCCTTGTCGGGGCGCCCGCTCAAGGCGGAAGCAAAAAACAGAAGCGGCGCTAATCGACAATTTTTTTCGTCACCACGAAGCCGAGCACGAGGAACACCACGCACAGAATTACAAAGACCACGAACAGGAACTTCGCGATGGCCGCCGCGCCCGCAGCGATGCCGGTAAAGCCAAGAAGGCCGGCTATCACCGCGATGACGGCGAAAAACAACGCCCACTTCAGCATGATGGCTTCCTCCTGAAACGGTGAATGGGATCAGGGTTCATCCTATCCACGAGCGGCGGCGCGCGCATTCGGTCGCGCTCCGGTTTTCGTGTGAGAATCCGCTTACATTGGATTACGGCAGCGTTACGCCGTGCGCAGGGGCCGGCCGCCGCGCCCCGCTCGGGCTCGCGCGAGCGCGGCGTCGAACGCTACACTGATGCCTGTCCAGGGAGTCGAACTTGTCAAACGTGCACAACGCACCTCACGCGCCCAACGCAGCGGATTTGCCGGACGACGCGCCATACCAGGTACCGCATGAAGCGGCGGCCCTGGCCGCGAATCGGGCGCCCCTGAGCGCGCCACCGCGCCGCGCCGCGGCGCGACTGAGCGCGTGGATGCGCACGCGCAGCTGGGCAATCGCGATGACCGTGGCAATCGTGATCACGGTGGGCGGGCTTGTCATTCTCGAGACCGCGCGCGAGCGCATCGCCGCCGAGTACGAGACGGCGCTCGAAGCGCGCGACGTCACGGTGCAACTGAGCGCGCTCGCGAGCCAGCTGTCGCATTTAAGCGCGCAGCAAAGCGAGTTTCTTCTGACGAAGCGCGACGAAGCCGCCCACGCCTACTGCGCGACGGCCATGCGCATCCGCAGAAGTGAAGAGCCGCTGCAGCGCTTTTACGTCAGTCCAAAAGCCGACAGCGCCGAGCTTGCGAGCTTCACGCAGATTCGCGCGCTGATCGACGCACGCATCGGCGCCGGCGCGGCAGCCTTGCAGCGCGCCGCGCCGCATCCGCTCGATCTCGCCGCATGCGGCAGCACGAGCGGCGCGCAAGCTGTCGACGCGGCGCTGGTCGACAGCACGCTCAGCCTGCTGCGCGACAACGAAGAGCGCCGCGCGCAGCACGCGCTCGCCGCGAGCCGTGCCGATCAGCGTATCTCGACACTGTGCGCGGCGGGGCTCTCGGCGCTGAACATCGTGCTGTTCATTCTGCTGTTCCGTAATCTCGGCATTCAGATCGACAGGCAGGCGCGCGTGCAGCGTCAATTGATCACGCAGCAAGGCGAGCTCGATCAGCTGGTGAACGAACGCACCCGTCAACTGGAGGCGCTTGGCTGGCATTTGCAGGCCGTCAGTGAAAACGAGAAGACCCAGCTCGCACGCGAACTGCATGACGAACTCGGCGCGATTCTGACGGCGAGCAAGATGGACGTCGCGTGGGCGAACCGCAAGCTGAAGGACAGCGCTCCCGACATCTCCGAGAAACTGCGGCGCGCCCTCGCCAATCTGGACCAGGGCATCGCGCTCAAGCGCCGCATCATCGAAGACATGCGCCCCACCGTGCTGGCGAACTTCGGTCTCGTGACCGCGCTGCGCACCCTCGCCGACGAAGCCGCGCAGCGCAACAACTGGACACTGAACCTGCAGCTTCCCGCAGACGATATTCAACTCGACGAACAGACGGAAATCGCGCTTTTCCGTGTCGCGCAGGAGTCGCTCACCAACGCCGCGAAATATGCGCGGGCGTCGCAGGTGTCGATTGGCCTGCACGTCGGCGAAGGCTCCGTCACGCTCGACATTTCCGATAACGGCGTGGGCATCATGCCGGCTGATCTGAAGCGCACGCACACGCACGGGCTGCTCGGCATGCGTCAGCGGGTCGCCGCACATGGCGGGCGCTTCGACATCCGGCGCGGCGTGCCGAGCGGCACCGACATCCATGTCGTCATGCCGAGCACCAGCACCGCCGCCCAGCCGGGCGGCGAGGCGTCGCCGGCCACGCTGCGCACACCGGTCCAGGGCTGCTAGAAAGGTGCCGAATGCGTCGTTGTAGGAGTGCGCCGACGCGAACACCAGAGCGCACCTACAACAAAATCGCAGCGCAGCCGACAGCGCCGCCCACGCCCTTTTTTTACCATGCAATCAGACCGGATCGACTGGCGCAAGCCACGGTCGGCAGCTAGCTGAGCCGCTAGCGGGACACGTCAACCGATACCTTCTCGACAAGGAGAACTTCCATGAATCGACTGATCGCTTTGCTCCTCATCGCAGGCACGGCCGCGCTCGCCGGCTGCAACACGATGGCAGGCGCCGGCCAGGACATTTCAAAGGGTGGCGACGCCCTCACCAACCAGGCTGAAAAGGCAAAGTAAAGCGCCGCTGGTTGAAGCCCGTGCGCCTCGCAGGCGCAGGGCTGATCGCTGTGATGCATCGTCAAGCCCGCTGCGGGAAACCGCAGCGGGCTTTTTACTGGCTTGCCGAAGGCGAACTCAGCGCGCGCTGACGTTACGTCGAGGCGGCCTGCGCGTCGATGATCGGTGCCCAGCACGAGAAACACTCTGCAAAAACAAAGCGGCGACCCGCTTGCGTGGATCGCCGCCCCGTCCTCCCCAGGACTTGCCGCTATGCCATGCGCTGCAATGCGCGCATGCTTGCCAGCGAGCTTATGCGCCCGTCAGCGTGTTCGAGAGTTCGACGCTCGGTGTGCTCGTGTTGCCGTTCTGCACGATCAGCAGATGAATCTGCCCGACCGCGAGCTGACTCAACGCGCCGCCGATCGGCACCGACGTAATGAGCCAGTCGGCGTTGTTCGACAACGTGAACGCCTGCGACTGGTAGATCGGCGTCTTGCTGCCCGCCGCCGTCGCGATCAGCACATACTGGCCGCCCGACACGTAGATCGAATCCTGGCCGCTGGCCGGCACGGCGTTCTTGAACGCGACGCCGGCCATGGTCGGCGAGACGCTGCTGATATTCGTGTTGCTGGCCTGCACGAGATAGAGGTCGAGATTCGGTGCGTTGCCCGACGCGTTGAAGCCGCGCACGCGTGCGCTATTGGACAACAGGCCCTTGTCGAACGGATCGTCGATCAGGCCGATGTCCGGCGATGCCGTTCCGGGCAGCGCAAGCACCGTATATTCGTGACCCTTTGCGACGTTCGGGAAGTTGCCGCTCGCAAGCGCGGTCTTCGTGCCGGTCGCCGCGTAGGCGACATTGGTCGAGCCGGTGTTGATGTTGGTGAAGTTCGTCACGCCCTTATACGAAACATTCGTCTGTCCCGAAGGTGCACTGCCGTTGACGAGAAAATCCACTGCGGGCCCGCCAGGAATCGCGTGCACGAAGTGGATCTGCGGATTGGTGAGGCCGAGCTCCTTGCCTACGTCGTCAGAGCCCCCGCCGCATGCGCTCAGCACGGATGCAACGGCGATCATGGCCGCCATGGTTTGAATCAGTTTCATTGTGGTCACCTATCTCGATGTCGGGCTCTCCGCCCATTCATATGCGGGCGCACGCTCCGGACTTCGCCATCAGAAACCGTGTTCGGCAATGGTTCGAACGGTCTCGTTGCGGCGCTCCGGGGGGCGTTGCATTCCCTCCTATCCCTGCGCCCCACGGCCTTTGTTCGAGGCGCGGAGCGGTCCATGTCGATGGACGCACCCAATGAGCAATGCCTGTGCCGCGACCATCGAATTGGCTTATGGCGGCGCGAGAATGTCTTGATGGACAATCTCTCGCGAGCTTTAGAAGCTTTCCTCAGATGGTGGGCTTAGCGACGCGGTGTATCGTTCGTGCGCACCCCATACTTACAACGGCAGCCTGTATGTCTTACCAACGCTTACTCGCTGAGCTCGACCTCGGCTTTACCCGCTTGCGCAATCGCGTGGTGATGGGTTCCATGCATACGGGCATGGAAGACCGCTTCTGGAATTATGCGAAGCTTGCCGAATACTTTCGCGAGCGCGCAAGGGGCGGCGTCGGCCTGATCATCACCGGCGGTATCTCGCCGAATCGCGAGGGGTGGCTGCTGCCGTTCGGCGGCACGCTGAACTCGGTGTTTGATCTGCGCAATCATCGGCGGCTCACGCAAGCGGTTCACGAAGAAGGCGGCAAGATCGCTCTGCAGATCCTGCATGCGGGTCGCTACGGATATCAGCCATTGGTTGTGTCCGCATCGGCTTTGAAGTCGCCCATCTCGAAGTTCAGGCCGCGCGCACTCAGCATTAGCCGCATAGAGAAAACCGTGCGGGACTACGCGCGCTGCGCGAGGCTCGCGCAGCGCGCGGGCTACGACGGCATCGAGATCATGGGCAGCGAAGGCTATCTGCTCAACCAGTTCCTCTGTCCGCGCACCAACCGGCGCACCGACCGTTACGGCGGCAGCATCGAGAACCGCATGCGCCTCGCGCGCGAGATCGTCGAGCGCGTGCGCGCTGTGTGCGGCGAGCGCTTTATCGTGGTGTACCGGCTCTCGCTGATCGATCTCGTGGAAGGTGGCAATACGTGGGATGAAACCGTGCAGGTGGCCCGCGCGCTCGAAGCATCCGGCGTGACCCTGTTCAACACGGGAATCGGCTGGCACGAGGCGCGCATTCCCACCATCGTCACCTCGGTGCCGCGCGCCGCGTTCGCCGCATTGAGCGCGCGGCTCAAAGCCGCCGTCAACGTGCCGGTGATCGTCTCGAACCGCATCAACACACCCGAGGTCGCCGAAGCACTGCTTGCGAGCGGCGCGGGCGATCTGGTTTCGATGGCCAGGCCTCTCCTTGCCGATCCCGACTTCGTGCTGAAAACCGCCGAGGGCCGCGCGCACGAAATCAACACATGTATTGCGTGCAACCAGGCTTGTCTGGACCACACATTCAGGAATCAGCGCGCGAGCTGCCTCGTCAATCCACGCGCGGGACGCGAAACGGAACTGGTGTACCGGCCCGTTTCGGATCCGCACAAGGTGCGCTCGGTCGCCGTGGTCGGTGCGGGGCCGGCGGGACTGTCGGCGGCCACGGTGGCGGCCTCGCGCGGGCACCGTGTGACGCTGTTCGATGCGGCCGCAACCATCGGCGGTCAGTTCAATCTTGCGATGCGCGTGCCGGGCAAGGAGGAATTCAGTGAAACGATCCGCTATTTCAGCAGCCAGTTGCAACGGCATGGCGTCGACGTACGGCTCGGCACGCGCGTGTACCCCGCGCTGCTCGCGGCCGGCGCCTACGACGACATCGTGATCGCGACCGGCATCGTGCCGCGGCGGCCGGCGATTCCAGGCATCGACGCGCCTCATGTCCTCTCGTATGTCGATGTGCTGCGCGGCGCGCCGGTCGGCCGCCGCGTCGCGGTGATCGGCGCGGGCGGCATCGGCTTCGACGTGAGCGAGTTTCTGCTGCATCGCGCGGACGAGCCGCTTCCGGTGCCGCTCGACACGTGGCTCGACGAATGCGGCGTGGATCTGTCGGTGAGCACGCGCGGCGGTCTCAAGGCTCCTGCGCCTGCGCGGCCGCCGCGGCAGATCTGGCTGCTTCAGCGCAAGGCAGGCAAGCTTGGCGCGGGCCTCGGCAAGACCTCCGGCTGGGTGCATCGTGCGACGCTCGCAAGAAACGGCGTGACGATGCTCGCCGGCGTGTCCTACCTGGAAATCACGGCGCGCGGTTTGAAGATTGCGCGCGGCGGTGTCGAAGAGTGGCTTGAAGTCGACAACATCGTGGTATGCGCGGGGCAGGAATCGCTGCGCGATCTGCATCCGGGGGAGCTTGCGCCGGGAAAATCCGCGGACCAGGGCGGCGCGCGCTACCACGTGATCGGCGGCGCGGCGCTCGCCACGGAACTGGACGCGAAACGCGCAATCCGCGAAGGCGCCGAGCTGGCCGCGCGGCTCTAGCACGGGAGCCATCAGCGCTCGTATGCGGACCCGGTTCTCCCTCGCGGAGAACCGGCCGGCGCATCAGGCGAGCCCTTTCTTCCGGTAATCGAGCCAGAAAGAAAGACCCACGCTCACGAGAATCACAACGGTCGCGATCACCGTGGAATGCGTGACCGGCTCGCCGAGCAGCAACGCGCCGAGCGCCACGGCCACGACCGGATTCACATACATGCAGCTACTCGCAATGATCGGGCTCGTGTGCCGGATCAGGAAACCGTAGGCAACGTAGGCGGCCATCGTGCCGACCAGCATCAGGTAGATGAACGCCAGCACCGGCAGGAAATGCACTTCGAGCATCCGTTCGCCGGAAACCCACGCGACCATGGTGGACATCGCGCCGCCCAGGCCGATTTGCAGCGACGTGGAGAGAAACAGATCGGACGGCAGTTTCAGGCGGCTCGCGAGATGGGCGCCGCCCGCCCAGAAGAGCGCGCCGCAGAGAATCGCGAGACTGCCCCCTGCCGATCCGGGCGCGCTGTCGCCGTGGCTCAGAATCGCGATGCCGACGAGCCCGAGCCCCACCGCGAACCACTCGCCTTTGCCGATCTTGCGTCCTGCCACCGCCGCAATCACCGTTGCAAAGAGCGGTACCGTGGCAACCATCACCGCGGCCGTACCTGTGCCGACGGTGCGCATGCCGTACGCCAGCATGCCGCTCGACAAGCCGACCAGCATGGTGCCGACAAGCCCGGCATTGCGAATTTCCGCGAAGCTCGGCCAGACCGGGTTGCGGCGCGCCGCAAAAGCAAACAGACCCATACCCGCGAACAGATTGCGCAGGCCCGACATCAGCAAAGGCGGAAACGAGCCGAGCGCGACATGCACGGCGAGATAGGTCGAGCCCCACACCAGATAGACCACACTGAGCGCGAGCGCAATCTGGCCGTTGCGCGAGCGCGGCAAACGGATTGGAAAACCACGTGAAAACCAGCCTGAGAGATCCTGCGACATACCGTCAACCCGCCCACGCCGTTCGGAACTCCCGTTGCGGGGACGGCGGACACCGCATCGGCGATGCGGTCAAACGGGCGAGGCTGGCGGACATGATGGTGGAGCGAAGGGCGATGGTTGGCTAGCAGAGAAAGCCATACGGAACTGCGTAGCCGTGCCGGTCGTTGCGGCGGATTCACGGCTCGCGCGCCGAAAATCCGCGGCGCGCAGCATCGCATTATGCAGTAAGCGCCCATCGTGTCAGGCGAAAGAATCGTAACTTTTGGTGCGTATGCAACAAAAAGCCGGGGCCACGCCGGCCCCGGCTTTTTGCCTTCACACGCGCCGCACCTCGCGGTACATGCGGCGCGCATCGGAACAGGCGCGGCGTTGCACGTGGCCAGATGCCAGGTTGCCCGCGTCGCGCCCGGTCGCCGGGTGGATCAGTTGCTCATCGCGCCCGACGCCTCGTGCTTCATGCCCATCGCGTCGCCCTTTTTCATCTTGTCGTGCTTCATTGCGTCTTTTTTCATATGGTCTTTCGACATCGCGTCTTTCGACATGCCGTCCTTCGACATCGCATCATGCGACATCGCGCCGTCGGACATGGCGCCGCTTGCCTGGGCGAATGCAGCTCCGCTGGTCAGAAACGCGACGGCGACTGCTGCGATTGCAAACTTCTTCATGGGATCACTCCGTTTGTTGTGGATGAATTGAACCGGCTCGAGCCGGCATATTTCCGAAGCTCCTGCCATCCGGGATCGGCGATGCGCGCGCGGCGCATGCGCGATCCGCGCGCGTCAGGAGCCTCCGAACCAGTTGTAACCCTGATCGACCCAATAGCCGCCAGGGTAGGTGTTGGTAACGAACATCTCGACAATGTGCTTGGGATTCTTGTAGCCGAGCTTGGTCGGCATGCGCAGCTTCATCGGGAAGCCGTATTTCGCGGGCAATTGCTCGCCGTCGTAGGAAAACGTGAGCAGCGTCTGCGGATGCAGCGCGGTGGGCATGTCGATGCTTTCGTAGTAGTCGTCCGCGCATTTGAAGCCGACGTACTTTGCGCTCGTATCGGCGCCGATGCGCCGCAAAAAATCGCCGAACGGCGTGCCGCCCCAGCGGCCGATCGCGCTCCACCCTTCCACGCAGATGTGCCGCGTGATCTGCTCGGCGTGCGGCAGCGCGTACAGCTCGGGCAACGTCCACACACGCTGGCCGGTCACGAGGCCGCTGACCTTGAGCTTGTAGCCGGATGCGTCGACGTGCGGCACTTCGTCGATACCGTAGTACGCATTGAACGGGAATGGCCGCGTGATCTGCGCCTCGGTGTAAGTCGGCGCGAGCAGCTTCGGATCGAACAACGCAGCTTGCGCGCGATCGTTCAGGCGCGACACCGCGACGAGAAACTTGTTGACCGATTCGTCGTCGGTGAGCGAGCAGCCTGTCAGCAGCGACAGTCCGCCGAGCGACAGCAACTGCTTGCCGAACAGACGCCTCGACGGAATTGAAAGCTCGCGCCTTGCATCGATCAGAATCGACTCGCGGTCCAGCTTGCCGGCGGGCTCGCGCCGTGACGTGTCAAAGGGCTTCTTCATGATTCGGTATCCGTAATATTCGAACGTTGCGCTTGATGTCGGCTCAACGTCCACGCAACATGGCGAGAAGCGAGCGCGGCACGAGCGCGACCATTGCAAGATGCACGGCAATGAACGCGGCCATCAGCGCCATTGCACAGAAATGGACGATGCGTGCGTTGTCGTAGCCGCCCATCAGTTCGCGCAGCAGCGGGAACTGCACCGACTTCCAGATCGCGAGCCCGGAAAGCACGAGTACGACCAGATCGACAACGACGAACAGGTACGCGAATCTCTGCACCGCGTTATAGACCCGCAGGTCGGCGTGCGAGAGCTTGCCCGTCAACGCGGCGACGAAATCGCGCCACACCGCGCGCGGCGTGAGCGGCAGGAATTTGCGCACGAAACGCCCGCTCGCGAGGTTCAGTGCAACATAGATCAAACCGTTGAACACCAGCAGCCACATTGCGGCAAAGTGCCATTGCAACGCGCCGCCGAGCCAGCCGCCGAGCGTGATTTGCGTCGGAAAGCTGAACCACGCGAAAACCGGCGACGCGTCGTAAATGCGCCAGCCGGACAGCATCATCACGATCGCCGCGAGTGCGTTCAGCCAATGCGTGATGCGCACCCATAGCGGATGAATTGCGCCGCTTGCAGGCGCGGCAGGCGGTGCGTCACCGCGTACGGTATGAGGCGTTGCCATGACAATCTCCTGTGATTCGCGACGCGCTTACGGGCAGAAGGCCAGTTCGGCCACCTGCAGCACGTCGCCAGTTGCGGCGTTTTCAACGAATGCGGCCACGCGGGCGCGCTCAGCATTCAGGCGGCGGTCGTGGTTGCCATTGCCGTTGCTCCCCGCATCGTCGAGGCGGATGTCGCTGCTAATCTGCGCCATGCCGTCAACGAGCGGCACGGCGCTGTGCATGGCACCGCTGTCTTTCCACTGGCCGAGCCGCGCGTCGGCGGGCGCGCAGCTATTGCAGCCTTCACTGCTGTAAAGCTCGACGAGCGCAACGCGATGTGCCGGGCTGTGCGCACTGCACGTGGCGCCCGTAGCGCTCGCCAAGCCGCTCGCACACAGCCGCGCGAGCGTCGTCACGAGTGCGACGGCGCGCTGAAGCGGCTGTTGCGCGTGGCGCTTGCACCGCGTGTGTTGCGTGTGTCGCGTGTGTCGCGTGTGTCGCGTGCGTTGAGCGCAGTGCTTGAAGACTGATTGCATGACGTGCTCCGTTCAGGATCTGCACGTTTGTCGAGGCGCGCGGCCGGTTATGACACCGCTCTGCAAAATTTTTTTCGCCTCGCCTTTACCAGCCGATGCGGCGAGTGCTCGCGCCATATCGCCGGCCCCGACCCACTTCAAAGCCTACGACGACGAAAGCTTCGCCAAGGCCGCCGAAAGACGCCGTGCTAACATGCATCTACCGTTCGCGCTGCTTCCCGCTGTTGCCCGCTGCTTACTTACGTAGCTTTCGTCATTCGAATCCGCGCGGCGCGTCGTCCACTCCATTCGATACCTAACTGCCCTTCATGCGTTTGCCGACCTCACGCTCCTTCACCCGCTTGCGCCCTTGCGGCGCAAGCGGATGCGCGCGCGTGCAGTTCGCGCCGCAAGGGCCCGGCGAACGCTTGCGAACGCTGTCGCCAACAACGGCACCGCTTCCCGCCGCCCGGCACTCCGACTGACGCTGCCCGCTTTCCTGCCGAAGCCGCGTCGTCCCTCAAGGGACTGTCGGGGCGCCGGGCCGATCACATCGTCAGGATGTCTTCTCGTATAGAGATTGCAGCCGCGTTGCAGTTGTCTTGCGCCGCCGTATAGCAGATTCGAACTGGAGTACCCGCCGTGAAAGCCACCCGAAAAACCAAGCAGTGTTACCTCACCGAACTCGACGTCGCCCGTCTTGAGAAGCACGCCGCCGCGCCCGGCGCGCATGCGCGCTTTCAGGCGATGCTCGACGACGTGCTGGAGCGCGCCGTGATCGTCGACTCGCGCGAGATTCCCGCCAACGTGGTGACGATGAATTCGCAGGCCACGCTCGTCGACGAAGCGAGCGGCGAGCATATGACATGGACCGTCGTCTATCCGCCGGAGGCCGACTTCGCGCATGGCCGCCTGAATGTGTTTTCGCCGGTGGGCCTCGCGCTGCTCGGCGCAAAACGCGGCGAGCGCATCCGCTTCATGCCGCCAAGCGGCGACGAAAAAGTATTGAAGCTCGAAAAAATTCTGTATCAGCCCGAAGCGGCCGAAGACTTCACGCGCTAGCCGTTCGGCGCGGACGCCGGCGCCGCCCCTGCTGCAGCGCGTCATGAGCGGCGGGCCGCGTTCATACAAGCATAGTCCGTAAATGGCGCCTGCAAGCGCGCTGCTCGGAAAGGCATCCAGGCACGCGAGCAGAGCGGCGCGTCCCCGCCGCTGCCCCGTACAGCATCGCGCATGGGTTGCCAAGCGGCGCCCGGCCGGTGTATCGTGTGCGCTGCTAACGCGGGGGTCCTGCGCAGCACGGGAGTTGGAGGTCCGTGCCATGTGGGTGAGAAATACCCTTTGAACCTGATCTGGATAATGCCAGCGCAGGGAAGCGTACGGATTTCGCACCGCAGCTCCAGGCCTTACTCCTCGCGAATTCCGACTACTTCCATCTCGTCTCCTGCTTAGCGGCCCCACATTGCATGGGACCGGACAAGGCGTGCTATCGCCCGCTCCGGGCCGACACATGGAGAACACGCATGAACGCCAATCCGAAGTTTCTTTCCGCCGACGCCCACGTCGACGAAGCCGCCGTCGCGCCGCTGCCGAATTCCCGCAAGGTCTACGTGACCGGCTCCCGTCCCGACATCCGCGTGCCGATGCGCGAAATCACCCAAGCCGATACGCCTGACAGCTTCGGCGGCGAAAAGAATCCGCCTGTCTACGTCTACGATACGTCGGGCCCATATTCCGACCCGGACGCGAAGATCGACATTCGCGCCGGTTTGCCGGCGCTGCGTCAGCGCTGGATCGAGGAACGCGGCGACACGGAGGCGCTCACCGGCCTCACGAGCGACTACGGCCGCGAGCGCGCCGCCGATCCGGCCACCGCGGAACTGCGCTTCCAGGGCCTGCACCGCACGCCGCGCCGCGCGCTGCCCGGCAAGAACGTTTCGCAGATGCATTACGCGCGTAAAGGCATCATCACGCCGGAAATGGAGTACATCGCGATTCGCGAGAACCAGCGCCGCGCCGAATATCTCGAGAGCCTCAAGAAGAGCGGCCCGAACGGCGAAAAGCTCGCCGCGATGATGGGCCGTCAGCATCCCGGCCAGGCGTTCGGTGCGAGCGCATTCGGCCCGAACGGCGTAACCGAGATCACGCCCGAATTCGTGCGCGAAGAAGTGGCGCGCGGCCGCGCGATCATTCCGAACAATATCAATCACCCGGAAAGCGAGCCGATGATCATCGGCCGCAACTTCCTCGTGAAGGTGAACGCGAACATCGGCAACTCGGCGGTGACCTCTTCGATCGGCGAAGAAGTCGACAAGATGACCTGGGCGATCCGCTGGGGCGGCGACACGGTGATGGACCTGTCCACCGGCAAGCACATTCACGAAACGCGCGAGTGGATCATCCGCAACTCGCCGGTACCGATCGGCACGGTGCCCATCTACCAGGCGCTCGAAAAGGTCAATGGCAAGGCCGAAGACCTGACCTGGGAGATTTTCCGCGACACGCTGATCGAACAGGCCGAGCAAGGCGTCGACTACTTCACGATTCACGCGGGTGTGCGTCTGCAATACGTGCCGCTCACCGCGAAGCGCATGACCGGCATCGTGTCGCGCGGCGGCTCGATCATGGCGAAGTGGTGCCTCGCGCATCACAAGGAAAGCTTCCTGTACGAGCATTTCGAAGACATTTGCGAAATCATGAAGGCGTATGACGTGGCCTTCTCGCTCGGCGACGGCCTGCGCCCCGGCTCGATCTACGACGCGAACGACGAAGCGCAGCTCGGCGAACTGAAGACGCTCGGCGAACTCACGCAGATCGCGTGGAAACACGACGTGCAAACGATGATCGAAGGCCCCGGCCACGTGCCGATGCAACTGATCAAGGAGAACATGGACCTGCAGCTCGAATGGTGCGACGAAGCGCCGTTCTACACGCTCGGGCCGCTCACCACCGACATCGCGCCGGGTTACGACCACATTACCTCGGGCATCGGCGCGGCGATGATCGGCTGGTTCGGCACGGCCATGCTCTGCTACGTGACACCGAAGGAGCACCTCGGCTTGCCGAACAAGGACGACGTAAAGACCGGCATCATCACGTACAAGCTCGCCGCGCATGCCGCCGACCTGGCGAAGGGTCATCCGGGCGCGCAGGTGCGCGACAACGCGCTTTCGAAGGCGCGCTTCGAATTCCGCTGGGAAGACCAGTTCAACCTCGGCCTCGATCCGGACAAGGCGCGCGAATTCCACGACGAAACCCTGCCGAAGGATTCAGCCAAGGTCGCGCATTTCTGCTCGATGTGCGGCCCGCACTTCTGCTCGATGAAGATCACCCAGGACGTGCGCGAGTTTGCCGCGCAACAAGGCGTGACCGACGACGAGGCGCTGAAAAAAGGCATGGAAGTGAAGTCCATCGAATTCATGAAGAAGGGCGCCGAAATCTACCAGCGGCAATGATGGTAGCCGCGCATCGCCCCGCCTGCCGCCGGAGTCGATGCGCGCACAACTTCCTCCCGCTCGAAGGCCCGCCGCTACGGCGGGCTTTTTTTGTTTGCGGCCCGGGCACGGCACATGCTGCATGCAAGGAAACATTTGATTACGAAACCGTCAGTCTGCTGACAACCTCACACAACTCGATACCGGTTGCAGCGATAAGATCAAACCAACAATTGCATAACGACAGGCGGCTTCTAATCACAACAAAGGGAGTGAGTCATCATGAAATCGATCCGTAAATTGGGTTCGCTTGCGATGATCGTGACGGTGGTCGCAAGCCTTTCCGCGTGTGAAGGTATGACCACGCGGCAGCGGGACACGGCCATCGGCGCGGGCGTCGGCGGTGCGGCGGGCGCGGTAATCGGCGGCAGCGCGCTCTCTACGCTCGGCGGCGCGGCGGTGGGCGGCGTGATCGGTAACCAGGTCGGCAAGTAAGTCGTCGCATATCACCCGGCAAAGCGGGCGCGGGTTCAAGACCGCGCCCGTTTCTCAGCGATCAGGCTGAAAATCATATGGCGATCGTTGCGTCAGGAAAACGTGGCTGCATGGAGGCCGCCACGCGGCTGTAAAGCGGCTGTAAAGCGGCTGTAGCCAGGCTACCACGCGGCTCCGACCCGGCTGCAACGAGGCGCAATGCGCCGTTACGGTTTTGCAATGTTTATCCCGCAGCAAGGGCGTAAGCTCGTGCGATAACGTGCCGACGATGGCGTTGGCCGCGTTGTTCGCAAACGGAGCGCGTCATGAAGTCCCGCGTCATCAATCCTCTTTTCAGCATGGCCATGCGCCTGCAGCGCATCGGCTTTGTGCGACCCGTCGGCCAAGGCCGGCTCGCGCTGAGCGGCGTGGGGGGCGCACTCCTGCTGTCGGGCTGCTACTACCCGTACGGTTACTATCCGGCTTACTACCCTCCCGCCTACCCGGCCTATTACGCGACGGTGCCAGCCAGCGCCGCCCAGCGCGAAGTGCCGCTCGGCGCGGCAACTGACCCGTCGAGCGGGCCGCAGTCAGCGCCGCAGGCGCAGCAGTCGCCGTCTGCGCAACAAGGTGAGCAGGCTCAGCAGGCGCAGCCGCAACCGCTGCCGGACGCCTCGCCGCCGACGTACGTGGTCGCGCAGCCGCCAGTGCCGGTGTACGTGGCGCCCGCTTACCCCGTGTATTATCCGCGGCCGGTCTACCCGGCCTGGTATGGCTATGGCTATCCGGGCTGGTACGGCCCGGCAGTGTCGATTGGCTTCGGCTGGTCGTGGGGCGGCGGCGGACGAGGACGGCATCATTGAGCGGCGGGGTGCGAGGCTCTGATGCTGGTGCCGTTTTCTCGTGCTCTGGCTGTCTGCACGCACCCAACCTCTTTGGCGCGCCGGCTTAGGGCTGCCTTCCTGATGCAAACCTGCGGGCCGGTTTTTCCTGGCCGGGTTCTCTTAGCCGGTTTCTCGAGGCTGGCTTCTCCGGACCGGTTTCTCCTGGCCGGTTTCCCGTGGCCCGCTTCTGCGGACCCGGTTCATGCAGGCCCGGACTGCGTGGCCTGTCCCTCGCCGCTACCCGCTCTTCCGCTGAGAAGCGCTTGCGCTGCAACTCCCGTAGTTTCCCTTCTTGACGCGCGAGCCTCGCGTTCTATTCTTGATAAGCCGCACGCAGTAAGCGTTTAAAAACCGGGCCGCCCGTTATTTCCACCGGCGGCGCTCATCCGTCCTGCACCAGCGACGCGTCCCGTCATTGGCAATTCCGCGTCGATTTCGAACAACAACGAAGGAGACGTGATGTTTCACCAACTGCTCACCCCCGTCGGCAATTCCCTGCCTGAGTCGTTTCTTGTCGCAGCGTTGCCGATCCTCGTCGTGCTCGCGCTGCTCGGCTGGGCGCGCCGGCCTGCGTGGCAGGCGTCGCTCGCGGGGCTCGTCGTGGGCCTGATCGTGGCCATTGCCGGGTGGAAGTTTCCGGTGGGCCTCGCGCTCGATTCAGTCGCGGCCGGCGCCGTGTTCGCGTGCTGGCCCGTCATGTGGATCGTGTTCACGGCGATCCTGCTGCACAACATCGCGCAGCGTTCGGGCCGCTTCGCAGCGTTTCGCATGTGGATGATCGACAATCTGCCGAACGACCGGCGTGTGGTACTGGTCGTGATCGGTTTCTCGTTCGGCGCACTGCTCGAAGGTATTTCGGGCTTCGGCACACCGGTCGCAATCACCAGTTCGCTGCTGATCCTGCTTGGTTTTCCGACGCTCGAGGCGCTCTCGTTCACGCTCATCTTCAATACGGCGCCGGTTGCCTTCGGCGCGCTCGGCGTGCCCATCACGGTGCTCGGCGCGGTCACACACTTGCCGGCCGATTCGCTCGCGAAAATGGTGGGCCGCCAGTTGCCGTTCTTCGCGCTTCTCCTGCCCTTCTATGTGATCGCCGTGTACGCCGGCTTTCGCAACATGCTGCGCATCTGGCCCGTGTTGCTGGTGTCGGGCGCGAGTTTCGCGCTCACGCAGTTCGTCGCGTCGAACTACGTCAATTACAGTCTGACCGACGTGTTGTCGTCGATGGTGTCGCTCATCGTCACCATTGCGTTTCTGCGCGTATGGAAGCCGGCCGCCGACCCGGCGTTCGCGGTGAACATCGACCGGGTCGGCGACGAGCGCGGCAAAATCGGCGGCGGCCAGGGCTGGTATCCGTGGATCATTGTGTCTGTGGTCGTGATTGTCTGGACGGTGGCCAAGGTCTTTCTGATCGGTGATGTGAAAATTCCCTGGCCGGGGCTCGACAAGGCCGTGTTCATCACGTTGTACAACACGCCGTACGGCGCGATCTGGGACTTCCAGCCGCTCGCCACGGGCACCGCCATTCTGGTGGCGGCCGTCATCACGAGCCTCGTGGTCAGGCTCGGCGCGCGCGAATTCGGCGCCGCCATCGTCGATACGTGGGTGCAGACGCGCATTGCCATTCTGACGGTCGCGACCATCGTCGGACTGGCGTATCTGATGAATTACTCGGGCCTCACCTACACGCTCGGGCTCGGCGTTGCATCGGTCGGACCTTGCTTCCCGCTGGTGTCCGCATTCCTCGGCTGGGTCGCGGTGTTTCTGTCAGGCAGCGACACCTCGGGCAACGCGCTGTTCGGCAACCTGCAAGTGGTCGCGGCCCATCAGTTGAATCTGAACCCGGTGCTGATGGCGGCGACCAATTCGTCGGGCGGCGTGATGGGCAAGATGATCTCGCCGCAGAACATCTCCACGGGCGTGGCGACGACCGACCTCAAAGGCAAGGAAGGCGTGGTGTTCGCGAGAACCTTCAAGCACTCCATTCTGTTGACGGTACTGCTCGGCATTCTCGTCTGGCTACAGCAGAACGTCTTGCAAGGGATGATTCCGCATTGAAGTCGCGGCGGCGATGACGCGCGTGGCAGACTAGCGAGTCTGTCACGCCGGGCGTTGTGCTTCGCCGCCATTCGTGTCTGGAGTCGCAATTTTTCTCACATCAGCGTGAGAATTGCTCGCTTGGCGCGTCAGACGGCGACGCTTACGATCACGTGTGTCAGACGTCCTCTCCCGGCACTTGCCGTTTCATTCGAACGTGAAACGTTTTGGGCTATCGCGCTGTTACGATGCGTGGGGCGTCTCGACTCAACCGCGCGCGACGCCACCACAATGAACACCAAAAACCTTCTCCAGTTATTGATTCTCGCTGCCCTATGGGGCGCGTCGTTTCTGTTTATCCGCGTCGGCGTGACCGACTTCGGCGTTGCTCCGCTGATGGCGCTACGCGTCGGCATCGGCGCGCTATTTCTCATTGTCGTGCTGCTCGCGCGGCGGCCGTTGCAACAATCGGCGACGATTCTGCGCACACGAGCCTTGCCGCTACTCGTCGTGGGCATTCTCAATTCGGCCGCGCCTTTCTGCCTGTTCGCCTATGCAGAGTTGACGCTCTCGGCGGGCGTCACCTCGGTGATCAACGCGACCACACCACTGTGGGGCGGCCTGGTCGCGTTCGTGTGGCTGCGTGACCGGCTGAGCGGGCTGCGCACGCTCGGCCTTGCGATCGGTTTTCTCGGCGTGCTGATGCTGGTATGGGATCAGATCGCCGCGCCGAGCGGCTCGGCCGCCACGCCGCTGGGCACCGCTCTCGCCGCCGGCGCGGCGCTCGGTGCAACGCTGCTGTACGGCATCGCGGCAAACTATACGAAACGTTACCTGACCGGTGTCGATGCGCTCACCGTCGCGGCCGGTACCATGACCGGCGCGACCGTGGTGCTGCTGCCGCTCGCCGTAATCTACTGGCCTGCCGCGCCCATCTCGCTGCAAGCGTGGGGCGCAGTGCTCGCGCTCGGCGTGGCATGCACGGGCATCGCCTACATGCTGTTCTTTCACCTGATCGCCGTAGCAGGCCCGGCGCGAGCAATCACGGTCACGTTTGTGATTCCGATCTTCGGCATTCTGTGGGGCGCGCTGTTCCTCGGCGAAGGCGTGTCCGCGGGCATGCTTGAAGGCTGCGCCGTCATTCTGGTGGGTACGGCACTGGCGACCGGCGTCGTCAAGCGTCTGCCGTGGTTCGGCACGCGGCACGCGGATACCTGACTCCAGCCCGCGGCAACCAGCGAAAAATAGCCCGCACTCCACCGGAGCGCGGGCAAAAACCGTCGCCCTACGAGGATAGGCGACGGGGCCACCGGGGCCAGCGCATCGAACGCGCGGCCGTCGTTGGGCAGAGCATCGGCTCTATGACCGACGCTCGACTGGTTGAGCAGCGTGCATGAAAAGGGGCACTTGCGTCGGGTTGCGGCAATCCGGCCCCTTCAAGCTAAAAGCACCTTGTATGCCAGTTATGGAAAAACCGCGGAAAATCGCGTCAACCTGTTGATCTTGCGGGGAATCGAACGGCGTGACGAAGACCGCGGCAGGCGGCCTGCAGGTTCGAAGCGAGTTACGTCACCGGCGTAACGTCAGCGGAGTAACGTGACGTCAAGCGGCTGGGGCTCTGCATTCCCGGAAACGTGCCTCGGCGGACGAGTTGCTCGGATGCAGCACGCCGACAGAACGAGCCTCGGGCGTGTGCCGTATGGGAACGAAGCGCGAATCAGCGGAGGTGCAAGTGCGTGATGCGCACCACCGCCCAGAGTTTGCGTGGGAAGGCGGGCGGCTGCGTAGAGAGGCCCCACGTCTGCGTAGGAAGTCTGTACGGCTGTGTAGGAGGCCACACTTCTGCGTCGGAAGTCTGTGCGGCGCGTAGTAGGGCCCCACGTCTGCGTAGGAAGCCCGTGCGACGCGTAGGAACGTCCCCTGTCTGCGTCTGAACTCCGCGCGGCTGCAAGCCGCAACACGTGCGAAGTCAGCGCATGGGCCACTTCGAGCGCAGCACGCCCACGTGCCGGCCCCGCGCGGAGCGCGGCTCGCGCGGTTCGCGTGGATTGAGTGCCGCGCCGCACACGAGCGCGAGAATCAGCAAGCTTGCCGCCCACATCCAGTAAGGGATCACGTCGAACATGGCCATCTCCGTCGAATGCCGGTTCGTGCCGGCATCCGATGACAAGCAAGACGTGTGCGCGGGATTCGCCAGCGAACGCTCGCCGCCCGCAGCGCGAAAGCCATAAAAAAAACCCGCCCGGAGCACCATGCTCCGGGCGGGTCCTCATGCTGCCTGCCGCCTGTTCAACAGCGGCGTGTTTCAGTGCAACTGGTCGGCCATCAGAGTCAGAATCTGCCTCGCCTGCGCGCTTTCGTCGATACCGCCCTTGTCGTCGACCACGGCCACGCGCGTTTGATCCGGCGTAAGTGCACGCACGTTGACGCGGTACTGCTTGGCGACCTTCTCTTTCTTGCCGTGGAACACCTGGCTCCAGAAACCCTGCTCAGCCGACGACATATCCTTCGGGTCGACATAGCGCACGAAGTAGAGGCCGCGCGTCAAATCGCGGTCGTCGACAGTGAAGTTGCTGCGGTCGAGCGCGAGGCCCACCCGCAGCCAGGCGCGGTCGTAGGGTTCGCCAAGCGTCAGCTCGTTCGACGTTAGCTGCGCCGAGCCGCCCGCCGACTCCGGATCGCGCACGGGTTGCTGTGCTGCCAGCACGACGTTCTGCGCAGCCGTGGCCGCAGCCGCCGACTTCGCACCTGCGCTCGCCGCACCAGGCGCCGCCTGGGCCCCCGCGGGCGAGAGCTCGGCGCTCTGCGCGCCGCCCGCCTTCGTGCGCGAATCGGCGAGTGCCAGCGCAGCCATCAGGCGCTTCAGATATTCCTGCTCGAGGCCGGGATCATTCGGCTTGGGCTGCCACGTGCTCGAGTCGTTGTTGGTGCCGGTCAACGCTTCGCGCATGCCCTTCTGGCTGATGAACACATAGGTGCCGCCGTTGGGCGCCGCTTCGAGGCGCGTGCGGTACTTGTTGCGCTCGGACGTGACGTAGCTGTTGCCCATTGCCTTGGACAGCGTGCTGCGAATCAGACCGTCGTTGATCTGCGCGTGCGTTTCGTTCCAGTCCGTCTCCATTACGCCCTTGTCGCGCTGATCGACGACCAGCAGGAAACCCTGCTCCTGCCAGAAGCGGCGAATTTGCGGCCAGGCCTGCGCGGGCGTCTTGCTGTCGATCACCAGCCAGCTTTCCGTGCCGTCGCGCTGAATGTGCATGCCGCTCACCGGCGGCACGACGGAAAGGGTGTTCGCCGCGGGCGCCTGCGCCTGCACCTGACGCAGCGTGGACAACGAAGTTTCGCCGCCTTGCGGGGGCAAGGAACGCTGATCGGCCGTCTCGTCGATCAGATTCGGCGGGACGGCAAGTGACACCTGCTTCGATTTCGAGTCGCTCTTGTAGTCGACCTTGGTCGGCGACGACGTGCCGCAGCCGGCGACCAGCCCGCCTGCCATCAGCATTACTGCGAACCGCTTGGTAAGACGAAGATCAGTCATGTTCGGGGAATCCTTCCGCTACGCCACGGCAAGTTTCCGTGGATCAACCCAACATTTTACCGATCCCGGCGAGCCCTGTGCAAAAACTGGGGTTTGCCCCGCCCGAGGCGGACTCGCGCACGAGCCACTTTTAACAATCGACAACTATTCCCAATAGCTTGTCAGAGCCGTGCCAACCGCCTGTCAGAACATTGTTTTCAAAGACTCTTTCGAGATTCCAGCCCCTGTCGTTTTTGGGATGGCGCAAGCCGGCGCGATTGGCTCCGGGCGTGGTTCGCGAGCACCAGTGCTATCTTCAAAACGCCCGCGCAGTAAGGCCTGGGCGTCCTACACCGGAGACAACCTCATGCGGCAACCCCACCCATCCGGCCTTCTGGCCGCCTCCGTAATGGCGCTCGCGACGCTATGCAGCAGCGCAAATGCTTGCGCGCAACTCGGCACTGTGATGTCGCCGAAACCAGGCGCCGGCGCGCCGCAAAACGTGCTCAACGGCGCGCTGCGCGTGCGCACCTCGACCGATGCGGGCAACACGGCCATCAACGAGTATGGGACGAGCAACGGCGAGATCGTCGCCTACACGTGGCAAGGGCCGACCATGCCGGATCTGGCGGCACTGCTCGGCAAGTACGCCGGCTCTTACCGGGCGGGCGCGGCGGCCGCGGCGGCGACCGGCAATCTGCATGCGTCGCGCGTCGCCCGACCGGACGTGATCGTCGAATCGGGCGGGCCGATGCGCGGCTATGTGGGCCGCGCCTGGCTTCCCGCCGCGTTGCCACCGGGCGTGACGGCGGACGACCTGCGCTAAGCGTCGCTCGCACCCGGCTGATGCACGTCGTGGACAGTCACCGCGCAATCCGCGCCGGAAGCTCCAACGCCCGAAGCTTCGACGCCCGCCCGGCGCTCGGATAACGCGCGTGTCCCGGACAACACAAAAACCATCGCTCCCTGACGCCATGAAACCGAACGCCCTCCTTTGCGTCCTGCTGCTTGTCTGTGCCGCGCTCGCTGCTTGCGGCGGCGGAGGCGGCAGCGGCAGCGCATCGGCCGCCGCCCCTGTCAGCGCGGCCAGCGCGCCGGCCGCCTCCGCCCCGCTTGCGGCTTCTGCGCCCGGCAGCACGAGCGTCGCCCAATCGAATACGCCAAACGTTCAGCCGATCGTCGTGCACGCCGCACCGCATCTCACGCGGAACATGCTGACGACGAGCGTCACGCTGTGTCAGCCAGGCACCGATAACTGCGCGACCATCGACAACATTCAGGTCGACACCGGCTCGCACGGCCTGCGCATTCTTGCCTCGGCGCTGCCCGCCAGCCTGCCGCTCGCCGCGGTGCCATCGGGCGGCGGCGTGTCGGGCGAATGCGCGGTATTCGGCGGCGGCTACGCGTGGGGCGCCGTGCGCAGCGCCGACGTGCGCATGGCCGGACAGCTCGCCGCGGCAATTCCGATCCAGCTGATTGCCGACCCTACCGTGCCGTCCGTGCCATCGGAGTGCGCGGCCTCCGGCCCCTCGATGCTCACGCTCGACACCTTGCGCGCCAATGGCATTCTCGGCGTCGGCGTGTTCGCGGCCGACTGCGGCGGCGCCTGCGCGAACGCCGCCTTGCCACGCTGGTATTACAGCTGCGACGCGAGCGGCGCCTGCCAGCCGAGCGCGCAGCCGCTCGCGCAGCAGGTGGTCAATCCCGTCAGCCGCTTCCCGCTCGACAACAACGGCGTGGTGATCGATCTGCCGGCCATTCCTGACGACGGCGCGCCTGGCGTGTCCGGTTCGATGATCTTCGGCATCGACACGCAGGCGAACAACAGGCTTGGCGGCGCGGGCGTGCTCAAAGGCAGTCAGCAAACCGGCTACGTCAGCACGACGCAGAACGGCCAGCTCTATGCGCAAAGCTATCTGGACACGGGCTCGAACGGTCTCTTCTATCGCGACACGCAACTGCCGCAGTGCGGCTACTGGTATTGCCCGGCTTCGACGCAAACATCGAGCGCGATAATCACTGGAGCAAACGGCGCCTCGAACACGGTGACATTCAACGTGGGCAACTCGCGCGAGCTGTTCGCGTCGGCAAATAACGCGTTCAACAATCTCGCGGGGCCTGCCGCGAGCAGTTTCGGCTGGGGTTTGCCGTTCTTTTTCGGCCGGCGCGTGTACACGGCGATCGCCTCGCGCATGACGTCGGCGGGACCGGGGCCGTACTACGCCTTCTGAAGGCAAGACCGCATTTGAAGTGCCGAAAATTCACAAACTGACGGGCGGCATAAATTCGATATTGGGTGGCTGCGATAATGACCGTTCGCGACTAACGCTTTCGGAACAATAGTTAGTCATGCATAACTGCCAACCGCCACCCAATGCAAGACGCCACCTTTTCCCTCGACGATTTCGAGCAACTGGTCTATACGCGGCAGCATAACCGCGCAACCATCCAGTTGCTCTGCGCACTCGCGCTGCTGCAGAACAAGCGCGGCCTGCTCGACGAGAGCTTCCTCGCGTCGGGCATGATCGGTCTCACGCCTGCCGAGCAACATCAGCGCTTCTGCACGCGGCTCGCCAGCGCGGCTTCCACACTGTTTTCCGATCCGGCATTCACGCCCCCGGCCGAATGCTTCAGGCTTTTTTTGACGTTGCACGAATGGGTCGGCTTGCTGTTTTCCGTCACACCGTTCGGCAATGCGGACCATGTGGCGCGCCACCTGAACCCGCGCGGCCCGCAGGACCGGCAGTTTCTCCCGGGCGACAGCTTTGTTGAAAAGCTCTGCGTACTCTATTCAACGGAGTCGGAGTTCGAACTCGAGTTTGCCGCGCTGTGGGCGTACGACAAAGTTCTTGCGGCCTGCCTCGCGCTTGTCCTGTTTGCACCGGTTTTCAAGGGTTCGGCGAACGCGCACGTCAAACGTGAGGCGTTGATCGAATGGCTGCCAGGCAAACTGCAAGAGATCGAAGACCTCGACGATCTGCCCACGGCCTTGCTGCATAACGCCTATATGTTCTGCAGCTACGCGCAGTCGCCTCGCCGGCATGAGATCAAGCGCGACATCAACGTGCTGGTGCGGCGCAAGCTTGCGCAACTCGGTCTGAGCGACCTGCCGGCACCGCCTGCGTCCGGCGCGGTGAAGCGGAAGGCAAACACAAAGACCAAAGCGAAGCGGCGCAAGAAACCGCTCATGCTGGTGGTGCTCGAATGGTTCAGCGGCGCGCATTCCATCTACCGTACGCACTCGCGCACGCTGGAGGCTGCGCGCGAGCATTTCGAAGTGGTGGCCTTCGGCTTCGGCTATGCAATCGACGACATTGGGCGAGCCGTTTTCGACCGTTTTATCGAACTCGAGGAGCCAGAGTACATCGGCGAATGCCTGCGCACGATCCGCGAGTTTGCCGAGCGGGAAAAGCCGGAAGTGTTGTACATGCCGAGCGTCGGCATGTTCGTGATGACCATCTTCATGTCGAACCTGCGGGTCGCGCCGCTGCAGATCGCGGGGCTCGGACACCCGGCCACCACGCATTCGGACAAGATCGACTACGTCAGCGTAGAGGAAGACTATCTCGGCGATCCGGCATGCTTCAGCGAACGCATCATGAAGCTGCCGAAAGACGGCCAACCGTACCGCCCTTCCGTTGCGCTGCCGGCCGTCGTGGAGGCTGCCGTTCCTGCTGTCGTTCCGCCCATTGAGCCGGCGCGTGCCACGCTGCAGGTGGTCATTACCGCTAGTGCGATGAAGCTGAACCCCGCGTTTCTCGATGCATGCCGGGAAATCGGGGCGCGCGCCACAACGCCTGTCCAGTTTCATTTCATGAGCGGCGTGCACCCCGGTTTGCCGCTCGATCATATGCGCGAGGTAATCGGCCGCGCGTTGCCTGGCGCGGTCGTGCATGGGTTCCATCAGTATGCGAGCTACATGGAGCGCGTCAATGGCTCGGATCTGTTTCTCAGCCCGTTTCCGTTCGGCAATACCAATGGCATCGTGGACGCGCTCACACTCGGGCTGCCTGGGGTGTGCATGCGCGGGCGGGAGGTGTTCGAGCGTATCGACAGCGCACTCTTCCAGCGCGTGAGCATGCCGCCGTGGACAACGGCAGACGACACAGCGAGCTATATTGCGGCAGCGGTCCGCATGATCGACGGGCACGAAGAACGCACAACTTTGCGGCAGCGGTTGCTCGATACCCACGCGGTCGAGCGTTGCTTTGAAGGCCGCCCCGAAGCGTTTCCCGACAGCGTGCTCGCCCTGATGGAAGAAGTGCGCGGCCGGCGTGAGGTGGAGGTGACGAGTTGAGCGTTGCGGGTTGGGCGTTGTGCGTTGGGCGGCTAAGGGTTGCCTGAGGGCCGGCGCAGGCGTCCGCACATTACACCGTGTGTTGTCGTATGTGCGACCTGTACTGGCGTGCGTGAGTCAGTGTTCTCACATGGCATGGCCACGGCGACAGCGTTCAGCCGTGCCCTCTTCGTGCGCGCCGGTAATCGTTCCATCGTGGAGCTTATCCGTCGGCTTACTGGCCCGCTCTACTCGTCGGCCCTGCTCGTGTGCTTTACACGTGTGCGCTACTCATCCGCTTTACACATCCGCTCCACTCGTCGGCTCTACTCGTCCGCCTCGCTCTCATCTTGCCCGGACGGCGCGGCCAGCTTTGCCGGCGCGAGCCAGCTAAACGTGCCGAGAACGGGGCCATGAAACGTGCACTCGGCAGCTGCGGCTTGAATGACCTTTTTCGGCTTGTCCGACTTGGGTGCTTGCGCCTGCGGAGCCGCTCGGGCTTCGGACCCCGCCATCGCTCCCGCCCCGACCGCCGAAGCGGCACGTGACGCGGCAGCTTCGGACGCCGTCATCACATGTTCGATCGCCCCCTCCACCACCACGCGCGAACCGTCAATACCAGCGCCTGTATGGCCGACCTTCAGCGTATCGGACGATGTCTCGGCCAGCTTGCTGCGCATTAACTGCTCGCACGCGTCGGAGTTCTTGTAGACAGCGGTGCAGGCCGCGAGCAGTGCCACAGCCGTCGAGACGCACGCGAGAGTGAGAATCCGAATCTTCATTGACGTTCCGTTTGTCAAACCGTCGCGAATTGTAGCCTGGGCGCGTGTACGAGCCTGTGCTTGACGCCGTCCCAATAATATGTTCCTATTGCGCACTATGTACCGCGCCCAGACCACCCTATCGCTACTACTAGCCCGCTCCACCGGGCTAGGTCTGCTGCTGCGCGCTTCCAACTGAATCACCCGAAGCACCGCATAATTTCCCAGTAACTGACCAGCCCCGGTTCCCGACCGGCGGCCCTGCTTTACGTTTTTGTCGTCCGGTCGACTACCTGCCTGTCGAATCCACGGACGATGAAAATGTTGAAAAACCCTGCCACCAAGTACCGCTCGTTCAAGCCCATCAATTTGACGGACCGCCAATGGCCGTCGCGCACCATTACGCGCGCGCCCATCTGGATGAGCACCGACCTGCGCGACGGCAACCAGGCACTGTTCGAGCCGATGAACAGCGAGCGCAAGATGCGCATGTTCAAGACGCTGGTGCAGATCGGCTTCAAGGAAATCGAGGTCGCGTTCCCGTCCGCGTCGCAAACCGACTTCAATTTCGTGCGCGAGCTGATCGAGGGCGGCCACATTCCCGACGACGTCACGATCGAAGTGTTGACGCAGGCTCGCGACGACCTGATCGAACGCACCTTCGAATCGTTGCGTGGTGCGCCGCGCGCGATCGTCCACCTGTACAACGCGACGGCGCCGGAATTCCGCAAGATCGTGTTCGGCCTCGACCAGAACGGCGTGAAGGAGCTCGCGCAAAGAGCCGCGCGCACCATGAAGCGTCTCGCCGACGCCGCGCCGGAAACGCACTTCACGCTGCAGTACAGTCCGGAAGTGTTCAGCGGCACCGAACTCGAATTCGCCAAGGAAGTCTGCGACGCCGTATTCGACATCTGGCAACCGACGCCCGAGCACAAAGCCATCGTCAACCTGCCGGCTACCGTCGAAATGGCCACCCCGAATGTGCACGCCGACCAGATCGAATGGATGCACCGCAACCTCGCCCGGCGCGATTCGCTGATCGTCTCGGTGCATCCGCACAACGACCGCGGCACGGCTGTCGCCGCAGCGGAACTGGCGGTGATGGCCGGCGCGGACCGCATCGAAGGGTGCCTGTTCGGCAACGGCGAACGCACCGGCAACGTGGACCTCGTCACGCTCGCGTTGAATCTGTACACGCAGGGCGTCGACCCGGGGCTCGATTTCTCGAACATCAACGAAGTCGCGCGCACTGCCGAGGAATGCACGCAGTTGCCGGTGCATCCGCGTCACCCGTATGTCGGCGACCTGGTATTCACGGCATTCTCCGGCTCGCACCAGGACGCGATCAAGAAGGGCTTTGCCGCGCAGAAGCCGGACGCGCTGTGGGAAGTGCCTTATATGCCGATCGATCCGAACGACCTGGGCCGCACGTATGACTCCGTGATTCGCGTGAACAGCCAGTCGGGCAAAGGCGGCATTGCGTATCTGCTCGAGCAGAGCTACGGCGTCGTGTTGCCGCGCCGCCTGCAGGTGGATTTCAGCTCGGCCGTGCAGCGCTTTACCGATACCAGCGGACAGGAAGTCACGTCGCCGCAGATCTGGGAACTGTTCCAGCAGGAGTACGTGCGCACCACGGCGCCCGTTCATTACGTCGGCCACAGCCTGTCCGAGCAGGACGGACGCGAGCGCATCAAGCTGACCGTGGACATCAACGGCGCGCGCCGCGTGTTGCACGGTGAAGGCAACGGTCCGCTCGACGCGCTCATGCACGCGCTTGACGTGCCGGTGCGCGTCCAGCATTACGAAGAACGCGCGTTGACGCAAGGCGCGGATGCGCGCGCGGTGGCCGTCGCTGAAATGGCCGGCGCGGACGTGACCGGCAGCGCGTTTGGCGTGGGTATCGACGCCAATCTGGTGACGGCGTCGATTCGCGCGGTAATCAGCGGCGTGAACCGCGCTTACGCGCGTGCTAGCGAAGAAGCGAAGCAGCGCTTCTTCGACACGGCGCTGAACAACGAAGCCGAGAGCGCGGAGGCATGAGCCGCGGCTAGCCGGGCGGTAATGAGCAGGCACGCAAAAGCGCGCTTGATCTGAGCCGCTGCACCGCGAATTCGAGGAAACGGTAAAGCGCCCCACAGGTTGGAGCTGTGTCCAACTTCTGGGGTGCAGTTCGGCTCACAGCAGCCTTTCCTCTTGACCGCCAACGCGAGCGGCGCATCTGCGCAGACCTGCTGCGCGATAAACCGGCCTTCTACTCGGTCCACGCGTCAGGCAAGCTGTGCGTGAGCGTCGACACGAAACGCGCGGTCTCATCCTGCTTCGGCTGCATGAAGACATCGCGCGACGGACCGGACTCCACCACCACGCCATTGTTCAGAAACACCACGTCGCGCGCGATCGTCGCAGCGAGCCGCAAGTCGTGGGTCGCCATCAGCATGGTCATGCCCTCGCTTGCGAGCTGCTTGAGTACTTCCACCACTTCGGCGGCAAGGCCGGGATCGAGCGCGGAGGTCGGTTCGTCGCACAGCAACACCTCCGGCGACGGCGCCAACGCACGCGCAATCGCCACGCGCTGCTGTTGCCCCCCCGAGAGAGTGACGGGCCACGCATCGCCCTTATGCGCGATGCCGACTTTTTCCAGCAGTTCGTCGGCGCGGGCGCGCGCTTTTTCTTTGTCCCACTTGAGGACAGTCAGCAAACCTTCCATCACGTTCTGACGCACCGTCAGATGCGGAAACAGCTGGAAGTTCTGAAACACCATGCCGGTACGGCGCCGAATGGTAAGCACCGTTTCGCGCGACGGCCTCTCGTCTTGAGTGAACGTGAGCTTCTGATCGCCGATTTCGAGCGACCCGGCCTCGGGAATTTCGAGCAGGTTCACGCAGCGCAGCAGCGTGCTCTTGCCGCTGCCCGAGGGGCCGATGAGCGCGGTCACGTTGCCTTGCGCCAGCTGCAGATCGACCGAATCCAGCACACGGTGCCCGGCAAAGTACTTGTCGATTTTTTCCAGTCGGATCATCAGTTACCCGCCTGAAAGAGTGCATGACGGCCGAACTTGCGCTCGAGCCTCACCTGCGCCGACGACAACACCGAGCTGAACAGCAGGTACACGAGCGCCGCCTCGGTATACAGGATCAAGGGTTCGTAGGTGACCGAAGCAATTCGCTGCGCGGCCTGGAATACCTCGGGCACGGTCAGCACCGCCGCGAGCGAGGTGTCCTTCACAAGCGCGATAAACGAGTTGGATAGCGGCGGCAGTGCGACGCGCGCCGCTTGCGGAAGAATCGCGCGACGCAGCGCCTGCTCGCGCGTCATACCCATCGAATACGCGGCTTCCCACTGGCCTTTCGGGATCGACTCGATCACACCGCGTATCACCTCGGAGTTGTACGCGCCGACGTTCAGCGAAAACCCGATAATCGCCGCGGTCAACGGATCAAGCACGATGCCGACGTTCGGCAAGCCGTAGAAGATCACGAACAGTTGCACGAGCAACGGTGAGCCACGAAAGAGCCACACGTAAAAGCGCACTGCCGCCACCGCCCACTTCGGCCCGAACAGCCGCACGAGCGCGACGATAAACGCGAGCGCGAGCCCGATAGCGAACGACGCCAGCGTGAGCGGCACCGTGAACACGAGCCCCGCATACAGCAGGGGCCACAGCGACTGCGCCATCAGATGCAACCATGCCGGCATGATTCAGACTCGCGAAAGGCGTTTACTGGGAGACGTCTTTGCCGAAGTACTTCTGCGA
>Ga0268254_10000261_pt1 | contig 39154 bp, 62 predicted proteins | sample AgamicOrSfrz_FD_200251 | JGI IMG/M metagenome (GOLD analysis project Ga0268254, IMG submission 200251) | Agave microbial communities from Guanajuato, Mexico - Or.Sf.rz (v2) (version 3) | ecosystem: Host-associated > Plants > Phyllosphere > Phylloplane/Leaf | place: Guanajuato, Mexico...
TCTCTACTATGTGGTCTATCTCCTCTACGGGTTTAGCCTTACCAATCATTAGACAATGCTCACACAAAGGATCACGAGATCGTTTCGTGTCTCTGAGTTTGTTCCATGCTGTGCTTGAATAGAACCGTTGTTCTTTCTTGTCTTGTCTCTCTCGTTTGTATTCGTTGTGTCGTGCTTGTCTGTTCTCTTCTGCTATGTGTGCATGTACTGAACAGTATGTGTCATGTGTAATGTTAGGACAGTGTAGTACATTGCACTGCTTACCTGCACGTCTAGGCATTAGCTACACCTATCCATCCATACTCACTATGCCATGCTCTCTCCTTATTCATAAGGGTATCTATATCATGGGCATGGTACATATGAGCGGGTAGTATAACCATAGCACCACCCTTAATAGGTGTACGGAACATATAGCACTTACCACGGGATACTATATCCTCGTCTACGTACTGCTCGTATATAAGCTGTTCACCTATTGCCATTCCATCACATCGGAGCTTGATGCCGCTACCCTTCTTATATTGTTTAGGACGGACAGCGGGTACGGTTAACTGATAGGTGGTATAGTCCCTTAATACCTTGTACTGTTCTGTGTATCTAACCACTCGCATTAAAGCGGGTACGAATTGTTTACTCATTCCGCTTCGTCCTTCCATGCCTGGTACTTACGAGCCTGTTCCTTTAACCACTCTTTCTCCCTACTCATTATCACTTCGATGCTGTCTTGTCCGTGCCGCTTGTTAGACATAATCACCGTGACTATATCACCTTTAATGAGTCGATAGATATTCGCGATCGATCCTTGTCCGATTGGCTTTCCTGCTAGTGTATGAGTACGATCGTATGTGACAGCTTGTAAGTCCTTGCTCTTATCCGCTTGCTGATTAAGCTCTGTCTTAGTGTAATGTGTCTTACTATCCTGGCTTACGTGTTGACGGCATGTGCTGTCCTCTATGACCTTGAATTGCTTATCGTATTTGATGACGCGTAAGTCTTTATTCGTTAGGATCATTCTTTGTCGCCTCCAGGAATTGTTGTTCAACTTCCTTCATACGTTCCATAGCTTTTAACCATGCCTTGTATGCTTCGTCCTCGTCGAGTGATAGCGTGATTTTAAGTTCTGTCATTCGTCGTCCACCTCTTCAAATGTTTCGCCCTCGATTATATCTTTGAATGCTATTCCGTTGTGTGGATCAAAGTCGCCTACTACCCATATAGAGTATTTATCCTCTAATTCGTTTAGCTCTTTAAGAAATGCTTTGCGTCTATCTAATGTCTCTAGTGGCGTTGTCGAATCGCTCATTCTCGATCCACTCCTTATAAGGCATTATAGTGATGTGGTATAGTGCATAATTCTTTATTAGTTCGTGCGGATCAATCTCAATCCTATTCGCTGGCGTTGCTTTTACGGCTATACCATTGTGATCTTTAAATACGATCATCATTTCGTATTCCTCTTGTGTCCATCCTTCATCTAATCGGACTTTGTCGTCTTTCTTTCTCTTATGTTCGAACTTCTTTTCGATCTCATCTGCTCCGATTGTCATCTTTTCGCCTCCCTGGTATTATCGTTAACACATTAAAAGGAGCGGACAAAGTCCACTCCCTTGATCTGATAACGTTATTTGTTACCTAGATTATATTTGTTCCACCCTGTCGCCGCTGATCCGATTTCGAGCTGTAACTCTTTAACCGTGATCTGTGACTGACCGACGATATTCGATTGAACGACTAAGAAAACGCCTGTAAAGTCGTCCGGTATCGTTTTAGTGATAGCTTGTGCGGCTCCGGTATTCAATGCTAGGACAAAGTCTGTGTTTCCACTCGCTCCACCGAAAAACCTTAATTGCACTTGTGAGGCGGCGGCATCCCTTAAAATATAAGAACAGGACAATGTCACCGTTTTTCCTCTCAACAGATTAAAGATGTTCATATCAATTGGCATCCTTAACCCTTTATACATCTGCGTAGCGTTGAACTTGATTATCAGACTACGATCTGTGTATTCAAAATCCATACCCGCTTCCGGCTCGACTATCCAATCTTTCCATGGTAGAACAAAGTTCTTTGCCGGGTATAGCTGCGCCGCTGGCTTGTTCGCGTGTGCCGCTCTTTTAAATACAGGATTAGTGATATTACCCTCATAGACGTAAAAGTCTTTTGTGGTGTAATCTCCTGCCTGTCCGTTATTCTCAAGACGGATTTTATAATCAGTGATTGTCGTTGTCGTATACGTTTGAATAGGAGTTGTCGGATTGATATTAATCAAGAACGTATCGTCCGATGCTTTCATAAGTCGCATACGCGCTCCGCTTCCTATCACTGTCGCCCCTAGTGTATAGGTTGTATTAGGTTTAAGCGTGATCGGTATGTCATATCCTACGACGCCAACACCAGGAGACGACATAAAGTATTCATAATCACTCACGATTGTCCCCTTTGATCCAAGCTTTACGAACCATGCCGGATCACTAAGCGGAGGAACAAGGTTTAGACCTGGAGACTGACTGATCGTCAATTCCGCCGGCTTATTCCCTAATCGTAGCGGCTTGAAATCAGATTTCAGCAACCTTTTCTCTAGTTGTAAATTCTCGAAATACCATGATCCTACGAGCGAGTGTGTTAAACGGAGCGTCACAACCCCTCTGTAACTAGAATCAACCGTAAATGTGTATGTGTCCGGTTTTGCTGGATTCGCGTCATTCGCTAATAGGACACTTACGTCGTGTGTTGTAACTGCCGTCTTATACAGGCGATATAAGCCTGTCATACTAGCAAACGAGAACGTGTATGTTTTCCCTGTCTCAACAGGGATTTGTATCATATAACTATTTCCTGGAGTCGTGACATCGATTCTCGCCTTATATGGGTTGACCGAATCAATCCCTATAGTTGCACCCGTTACCGTGAACCATGCCGGATCACCAAACGGAGGAATAAGATTCTTATCCGGACTAAGTCCAGCCGCTTTATTATCCTTTAACGATTCGAACTCTAATCCATAGAAGTAGTAATATGTCGTAGGATATACGATTGCCGTGTTATTAGGAGTTGTTCCACCTAACCACGTTACATACTTACTGTCCGGAACTGGCGCACTCGTTGTCCGAAATACTCCAGCGGCTCCAGTTTGATTATATCGTCCGATCGAATAGGTTTTTCCCTTTTCTAAGACGATGCCGCCGAAATCGTAATCCATATACCCGGTATTAGACAAAGTCTGATCGCTTTGATAGATTGGACTCCCTATAAGACCGACGCCGTCCTGCCATTCTTGAACAGAAACGTTAAAAGAACCCGTGGAACCTACGTTCAATTGTGCTTTTCCTAGTTTCACACTCTCTTTCACCGTGAATATGTTCAATGCTACAAAGGCATGAGAAGCGGCTCCGGACATATCCGGGAATAGTGATTCTTTATTCATCTTAGCGGATGGATTCTTTCCCTCATACGGTTTGAAAGGAGTTTTCGTCGATCCTTCCTCTAGTTGGAAATTCATGACGTAACCCTCGCTGAGCGTTGTCCCATTGTGGAACTCGACTGAATAAGTCGCATCGGCTACCGCTGTAAACGTAACAGATAAGCCCGAACTAACAGAAGCAATATGATAGGCGTATACGCCGTTAATGATCCGCTTGATGTAAAGTTGTGCGCTCTGCGACATTTGATCCGCGGACAATGTATACTGGACGCCAGGTTTCAACGTAACAGGAATACTCGACGTTTGATATGTGCCTGTTTGCGTCACTCTCAAATAGTAATCAGTGACAGCGACCGCATTCGGATGTAATACCCATTCACTCCCAGGCTTTAGCATGTTCTTTTTAGGAACTAAAACAGCCATACCTATTCACCCTCTGTCGGTTGCGGCTCCGGCGTTTGTTCCGGCTCCTGTGTTTCTGCTCCCTGTTCCGGCGTTTCTTCTACTGGAGGATACATAGTAAGCAAGAAAGCCTCTTCCTCGTCGATTAACTTATCCGGCGCGATCCCGTCGATTGCGATCACTGAGTTTTTACGCCAGTTAATCGCATTGATTTTCCAAAAATCGCCGATCTCCTTTAATGACTCATAATGTTCTTGAGCTAGTGGGATTGTTGCTGTCGCGATTTTAGGGAATGCTGTTTTAAACCATTCGACATTTACATATCCGTCGAAATATTCGTCTCCCATTTTAGAACCTGGAGACATTGGAAACGATTGTTGTCCAAAATCATCCGTATACTTTGGTAAAGTCTCAATAAAAGTTGCCACTTAATCCCCTCCTTAGTTGAATTTACGTGTCCAAATGTTGTAAGTATGCGTTACTGTATCACTGTTTGTAATTTGCAATACCGCGTAACTAAGCGGCGATACACCCGAACCGGCTTTTGTTGCGCTGGCTCCAGTTCTACCGATGAAAGTATCACCGAATGAATTTGTCCCGTCCGGACTAGGCATCGCGAATAAGTTCCAAGTGTGAGAAGCGTCGGCACTTCCGCCGATCCCTAATGTGCTGTATCCATCCATATTAATGGCATTAGCTGTGAAAACGGTTGAAATCCCCGCATTAACTGTAACGGCATTCAATGTCTTTTCTTGTGGCGCTAATTGTGATTGTTGCTGTGTTGGAATTTGTCCGAACGCCTTGAACTTAATTTGTCCGTCAATGTCGGCTAATTCCTTGTATTGATTGTTTTGGTCTTTGTAAAAAAGCTCCATTGATTTTCACTCCTTTATTTTTGTTTCACGCATGGAATACGCGAGCAAAAAACAAGAGTGTCGCCCTTTAGCCAGGTAGCATATGGACAAGAGCCGCATTTATGCTTTTCTCGTTCCTTTCGCCTCTTTTTGGCTAACTGGACAAAGTCCGTATAATGTTTATTGTCTTGTTCTTTGATCGAGTTTCCCTCCCCGCACGAAAAAAGCCCATAGATCACGCCGTTATCGCGAGTCTATGAGCTTCAATCATTTTGCAATTCATCCAAACTACTAGTCATTGTCTTTGCCGCGCTGGATGGACTTTTTAAAATGGAGTCATCAAATGCCGTACCCCCGTAACAACACTCAACGCATTTTACCAGCCGCGGATTATACACAAGTTTAGTAGGACTTACTTATTCAGTTGTCGTATAACATAACACATGTTTGATGATAGCTGTCGAAACTATCTGCTTACTAGAAAAATAGAACTGAAATAGATGCTACATATGTGTGATAAAAAAGACGTTCCATAAATTTGTAACTTATCCGCTTCGGACGGATGAACGAGCGCGACTTTAACGCTAGTCGCCAGCGAGTTGATTAGAATCAATAAATTTGTCGATGCTGATAAATAGCATAATGGGTAAACTATAAATCATACAAAATTTATACATAACTAATCAATACATTACCGGCACTCCATAAAATGCCGTTTCCGCGACATCCTGGAGTGATAGGAATAAGTTTCCGCTTATCCCATAAATGGATTATAACACTAGTAATCTAAAAAAAGCAAGTCCTGTAAAATGTGTAAAATCCGTCAATTTTGTAAAGTTTGTCAAAATCGTAAAAAGTGTTAATCTTTCAGCATTTCCGTGATGATGTCATCCACGTATTTATGAGCTGTCGGACGTGATACATTCAGATAGCGAGATACTTCCGACACTGTCAGTCCATCGAGTATACAATCCGCTACGGTTGCGAGTGTTTCGTCCTCGATCCGCACGATATGAGATTGAATAAAGTTGACTTGTGTTTCCATTCGTTTAAGTCGTTTCGATTTTGCCTCTCGTCTGATGATCTCGCCTAGTAATGGATTCCCTACGCCGTTTCCTTTAGGCATAACCGACTCAATACCGCCCGCCGCTACACCTGCGAACTCTGTAGTCGCTAGGTGTGCATGAATACGGGAAATCTCCTTGATCGTCCAGTGATACGCGTATAAGGCTTTTTTGATCTCTTCTCTATTCATCTTCTCACTTTCCTTCCGAAAAACTTTTTCATACTGTCCAATTCATTTAATAAACTTTCGTTATGGCTTTCTAACTCTTCACATTCAGTGATTAACTCTCCGTACTTGTCGACGAATCGATCGTGTCTATCTAACAGCTCCTTATAATCCGCCCTGGACTCGTGGAGCTTGTTTGTAACCTTGTGGAGTATAATCGTATTGATGATCCCTGTAATCGAAAATAAGGCTAAAATAATAATAGCGATTATCATATATTGTCCGCTCCCTTATTTGTTAAATACCATATCGTAAAGCCAGTTATACTCGCTTACCAGTTTTTCCGTGTCCATAACCTCAAAAGTCAAGCGATCTATTTTAGATTGTTCTATCCCTTCAAGCTCCGCCGTTAGTCTCATACATTCTTCGATTAACTGTTTTCTAGTCATCATTATTTTTTGTCCCACCCTTTCATATTGTCCCAGGTTACGACATAGACGTGTAAACCATATCGCGCCTCAAATAGTTTCTTGCGGATCGGAAACGTCTTGTCTATCTGACTCTTTTTAAAGAAATCGCCTTTTACGTCGATGATCTCACGGCGACCGTCTGTGTACAAGATTTCAAAGTCCGGCGTAAATATGGATGGGCTTATATCCTTATAGCCTGTCCCTTTACAGTACGTACACTTGACCATGTTTCCTGTTACCGGGTTTTTAACCTTCCCGGCATTATAACAGCGTGGACACTGTTTGATCGCGGCGGGTATGATCTCATAAGCTGGATGACAGATGATCTCATGTATTTTCATTTCCTCCCGGTTTACCTCCAGGAAGCGGAAAAAGTTCGCCTCTAGTGATGAATCGAAAATATGTCCTTTGTATTCAATCTGTTTCTTTTTCAACTTTGGCAACTAAAATCCCCCTTGCACATGCTTTCTGATAGTCCGTTAACTTCTTTCCGGACACTGTCTCGATGAAAGTAATTAAGTCCATCAATTCGCCTTTTGTGGTCATTCATGATCTCTCCTATCGCTTGTGTATAGGCATAGTTTAAATGAATAAGGGAGCGGACAAAGTCCTCTCCGCTCATACTGTGACGTGTCCTGTCCCGCTACACATAGAGCATGTATGCCCCATATGATCGTTTCCTGTACCGATGCAAACTGGACAGCTTCTAATTTCCGTTTTCCAGGCAGACATTTCATCGACGATCGCGATCCCTGGATTAAGTCCAAGTTGAACTACTTCGACGTGTTCCGCCCCATCTTCCAGGACGCGAACTGTAATCCGTGTAACTGGCGTTTCGTTGCAATAGATCACGTTGACTTGTTCATAGTATCCCGGTTTTCGGACTGACCTTTCGACCTCTATCCCTGTGAATCCTTCCGGAAGGTTGTCCCGTGTAGCCTGGCGCATTAATTGAATATATTTCGGGTATTGTGAATCATCTTGCGCCAATGCCTCTTCGACCACCGCTTTAGACATGCGTATTTGCTTATTAGGCACATTTACTTTCAATTCCTCGATCCGTTTGCTAAACTCGTAAGCGTTATCCGCTAGATCAGTTACGATCTCTTTTTCCTCTTTCGTGTCCACTCGCTTTTTAGATGCCGCCGAGCTGAATCCTTTTTGATAACGCCTCATGAGCTTTTCAACATTAGCCGTCGCGATCTCTTCCAGCGTGAATCCGTAAAGAGCCGCTACCCTTGCCGCATACCACAATACGTCTCCTAGCTCTTTCTTGACGTCCTGCGGATCGATTTCGTGTTCGTGATAGATTTCCTTTTTGATTAGATCGGCAACCTCTCCCGCCTCTCCTGCGATCCCTAGACCATAGCTTGACTTTCTCCATTCAAGCGACTTTGTCGTGTCATCTGTTCTCGCTGTTAAGTGTTGATATGTATTCAATGACATTTCCATTCTCGTATACCCCATATCGTTAAATTTCATGACTCCAGCTCCTATCCGATTAGTTTCCCTAATACAATTAAAATCCCGCATATAGCGGGAATGCTGATCGCCTCGATGTTTTCTTTATTCACTTTTCAATGCCCCCTGGCTTTTAACTTATAAAACTAGCGTATGGTATGAGCTTTTCGGACTTATCTTTGTACCATGTGTCCTCGTATACTGTAGCTCGCCATGTATCCCGCTTGTGTTTGCGTATTTGACGACTAATGAAATCCATAATGACGTCGTGATCCGGAAAAGCTCTGAAATATTCGATCATTTCCTCTTCGATAAAGACATTCAATCTCTCGACGTTGTCCGGAAAGTAAATTCTGAATAAGCGCCCTGTTTCGAACATCGTTCCGCCTCCCTGGTTAAATGATTGTACTATGTTTTACATTCGTCAAAACGATGTCGCCGCCTGTATAGTCCGGATCGTGTCTCAACATGTTTTTAATATGTCGCGTGACAGCTCCGTGAAATTCCGGATCGTCGCTGTGAATCGCCGTGTTAATGTATATCGTGTCCTCTTGAAAAATCCCGTGGTGTTTCGGATAGTAAAACTCAATCGTAAAATGATAGCCCATTAGTCGATCGCCTCCAGCTCATAACCACACCCGCCGGACTCTTTATCGCAAGTGCGGAACATTTGTGATCCTTTGCCTATTTTTAGTTTGAATCGACCGTGGCGGCACTCCGGACACTGTCCAGGACGAACAGGATCGAGCGGGATAATAACCTCCGGCTCGTCCGGCTCCACGAAAAGCGATGTCCATTTCGTTTGTTTAGCCATGATTAAACCCTCTGAAAGTTAATCACGACAACTTTTTCGGACGCGACGTGATCGCCTGTTTTTGTTTGTAAAGCTGATGCAATATGAGCGCTTGCTTTTTGGATCATTTCCAAGCTGTCAATAGGTGCAGTCGTTTCGAGAAAAGTATTTGCATATCCTGTCCCGTTTGATCCTGTTTTCTGATATGTGAAACTAACAAAATATTTATACATCATTCTTCAACACTCCCTGGCTTTTCATAGTCTTTGCATTGATCCGCTAGTTCACAAGATAACGCGGCGAATGGCATATCGTATTCCATCGTGAATAAGTGTGAGTCGCTTACGTGATCCCCGTTAAATGCAACTAATACAAAACCATTAAAATTCATGTTTTCTGTTTTCATTTTCAACACTCCCTAGTTTTTTAGAATGGCAGATCGTCGTCCTTTACTTCCTGGTATTCGAAATCATTCGTCTGAGACTGTCGAGATTGCCCTCTGTTGCTCGTTTGACCGCCTCCGGATGTATTACCATTCGAAACGGATAAAAACTCGCATTCGTCAACCTGACAGTTCGTGAAGTATTGCCCGTTTTTGTTTGTAATAGTTAGATAGCCTTTGACAGCTACCTTCGAGCCTTTGTCATTGTATTTCTCGATATTCTCCGCGTTTCTATTAGCCACACAATTTATGAAATCCGTTTTCTCGTTTTCTCCGTATGTGTACGGGCGTTTGACCGCTAGTGTGAACTTAACAAAAGGCTTGTCCGAGTTACCGTATACAAGCTCCGGTTTCTTTGTCATATTGCCGATTAAAATTAATTGATTCATGTTATTTCTCCTTTGGTGTGATCTCTTCCACGAAAACAGCCGCGATGTTTGTTCGTTCGAAGTCGCCGCCCTGTCCAGGTAGATATTCGATCCTTATTCTTTCGATGCCGTGTCCCGACTTCGTGAGCTGGAACTCTCTTGCTTTCACAACTTGTTTTGTGCCTGTTTTGAAATGTAGCGTGATCTTAAACATTCTCATGCTCCCCTCGTCCATATGTTTTTATGAATCTCTTTTTCTGTCGAGCTAGTTCTAAAAACCAGCGCTTGTCCATAGTATTAAGAGCGAGATCAATTAGAAAATCGACGTTGCCGTCTGCGATGCCTATGTCTTGACATGGTGAACAAAAACCTACTGAGAAATACGTTTGTTTTCCGCACCGTTGGCATATGTGCAAGCTCGCCGCCCTCCCTGGATCAAAGTAAGTCCGCTAGATCAGCGCACGTCACAAGGTAAAACAGAACATTCATGACCGCGCCGAGTAGTGACCAGGCGATCCAAAACGAGTGACCGTCCCGAATCGCTATAAACATTGCATTAACACAGACCATAATAGCCGCTAACGTTCCCGCTAGTATAAACAAGGTTGTCAAGGTATCATTTCACCCCCTTGTACGAACGCCCGTACACGATGTTTGCTATCACTCCGATGTCATCCACACCGAACTTGTCCGCGATCTGCTTAAAAGTATAATAGCTGTCTTTCAGTTTTCTGATCTCCCGGACTTGATCGTCTGTAAATGTTCGCTTACGCGGCGTTTCCACTCCAGCTTTCTTTTTCATGTTGTAAAGCCTGGACTTTGTCGTCTGTAACTCCTTAATGATCTGTCTATCGCTTTTCTTCTCTGCTTTTAACTTGAGATAGTTCTCGATCGTTAACAGATCATTATCGTTGCGCTTGTCTTGCTCTGTTTCCTCGCCGATCTCGTTTGCTAGTATATTAAGTGTTTGCTTGACCGGGCATTTCTCACATTTCTGTAGCTCGCACGGTTGACACTGTAAATCTAATAACTCATTGATGACGTATCTTGTCCTTCTTTGGTTGCTTTTACTAATCATAACATATTTTCCCCTTTTTGTTTACACTTTTTACACTGAATTGATAAAAAGTTAACAATCGTATTAAGTCGCTGTAATATAGTTCATCACACGTCCGAGGTATGTTACGATCAAGGCGTGTGATGAAAGGATTTATATATAGTTATACGAGATTGTTGTATATAGATTTTCCGCTGTATACGAACTCGTCTATCATGACATTTAACCGCTCTTTGTGCCGTGGATTAAAGTATATGTCGAGTGCTTCTAGTCCGTCGCTTAATGCGATCACCTGTTTTTCGCGCCATAATAGCTCGATTAATATTGCCAGGGAGCGGTTTTTGTTTTTGATAGCGTCGTTCATTAGATCACCGATCGTCACGACTTGTTTTGCCTCCTGGCTCACTTCGTCAACTTCCTTCAAGAAACTTTCCGCCTGTCCTCTGACAATTTCCTCGTTATGGTTTGGATTGTACATAATTAAGCTCCCCTCGATAAATCATAGAATCTTTGGAATTTCATTTCGACTCCTAGTTTTGCTAGTCCCGTTTGACCTTGTCTGTTTTTTGCGATGTTGATTTCTAACAGGTTAGGATCGGCTTGTTTGTCGTAGTAATATTCTCGATGCAAAAAGATGATAATGTCTCCGGCTTGTTCTACGACTCCAGTGTCCCGGATATCGGACATAGTCGGCATTTTATCAGCTCTCATTTCATTTTGTCGGTTAAGTTGTACAAGTAGGATCACGGGTATATCTAAGTCTTTCGCCATCTGTTTAAGATCAAGCACCATGTTTCCGTAATCGATATTTGCGTTCCCTGTTGGATCGGTTGGTCTGAGCTGTGTAAGGAAATCAATAATACAAATGTGCTTTTTCCCTGGATTGTCCTTGATCCGCTGTCTCATACGCGCACGGATCGCCGGGACTGTGTTTTCCTCGAAAATGTCGAGTGAACTCCCTTCCAGGACTCCCATCGCGTTATTATACGCCGCGCGGTCTTTGTCCGACTGTACAAACTTATTAAAGTTTCTTAGCTTTCTAAGGTTAAGACGTCCGATATTAGCGATACATCTATCGATCACGCCTCCGATCGCCATTTCAGCGGACATAAATGTCGGCATAACATCCGGATCGGCTTGCATTGCCTCGATGCCTGTCCCTAAACCTACGAGCGTTTTCCCCATTGACGGACGCGCCCCGATGATAATTAAATCTTTCTTTTGCCATCCATCCGAAATCTGATTCATTGTGTCTGATCCTGTATGTATGCCGGATAGACCGTCTATAGGTGACGAAACATGTTCTTGATATCGTTTAGACAATTTACTTTTGAAGTTTTCAGCGGGCTTTGCTGTCTCCAGCTCGACGCGTTGGATATCTTGCATAAACCTTTCGACACGTTCTTTTGATGGAGCCGTCGACATGTCTTGTAAGAAATCGACCGTCGTGTCCTTGACTGATGCCTGGATAAAGAAATCGTGGATCATCTTTTCGTAGTTTTTAAACTGATTAGCGGACGCTACACTGTTGAAAACGTCGACGATGTAGTTTACCCCTCCGACTCCCTTAATCTCTTTATCTGACAAAAGATGCAAGCTGATAAGATCAATCGTTTCGCCTTGCTTGTGCTTTTTGTTGATTAGGTAAAACAAGTTCTTGTGTTCGCGATCTTGGAACATGCCAGCGGACAACGTCGATTCGTCCACTAGCGAGTGATCTTTTAAGAGACATCCTAGATACATCGCCTCGATATTACGCCTTGCTCCCTCTCTGTCTTGCGGTTGGTATTGATTGAACATGTTATTTCCTCCCTGGTCTTAATCCATATCCGGATTGAAATCGTTAAATTGTGAGTTACGCGGTTTAGTAGTATCGTTGTTTCCTGGACTAGTTTCGTATTCATCGTTGAAACATTCTCCGTTTAGGAAAGTTGTCGGACGTTTTATGTATTGCTTGTCCGTCCCTTTGATCTCACATTCTTTCAAATAGGCTTTCGCTCCATTTAGGATCGTTTCCAAGCTGTATTTCTTTAACTGTGTTTTGAAAGCTGTAAAAGCTCTTTTTCTATCTTTTTTAATCCCGTAAAGCTCCCAAAATTCATTAAAAGCGTTATCGAGCGATTCGTTAGAATTGCGCATATATGTTTTATTCTTATTTCTTATTTCTTCTTTATTGTGGTACGATTCGTCGTGCGCATTTGCGCATAACTCTTCAATCCCTTGCGGCTCTAAGGCTAGAGAGTTTTCCGAATTTTCTTCACTCTGCGCATTTGCTTGCGCATCCCCTGCGCATTGCGCATTGATGTAAAGCGCAATTTCGTCTTTTAACCATGATTTCGGCGCGTGTTGCGCAACTAGTGTTATGAGGCTACGATCTTTAACAGCGTCAATCTCTTTCCGGACTAAGTCCCACACCGGCTTACCGCCTCGTCTCCAATTGTGCTTGCCCCATTTTAAGAGCGCGACTTCTTTTGTATCGCGGTTATACTTCAATAAGCCGTGATAGTCCTCGAAACGTTTCAAAAGGTTTTCCGTTATGTCAATGTTGTAACCCAGGTGATCCGAAATCTGTTTCCTAGTGATCTCGTATACTCCTAATTGAGTCGAAAACGGATTCGTTAACATGTACATATAGAAATAACGATCCTCCGGCGTTAAGTCCTCGCTGATCTGTCCGTCAGTCCAAAAACTAGAGTAAAACATTCTAAACTGTTCTTTTTTACTCATTTCTATCTTGCTCCTTTCTGAAATCTTCCCAAGCCTTGTCCCAAGACTCGTTATTTAAATACATTTTCAAAGCCTCTTCAAGTGCTTCTCTTTTTGTTTTTCCTGCAAGAGCCGCCGCGACTCCTACCTCTTTCCATAAGTCGCGATCCACGATAGCATTTATACTTTGCTCATTAGGTGCTAGTTTTTTATTTGGCATCTTTACCACTCCTTCGTGAAATGTCATAAACAAGGCGGAGGCTTGAGTTTTTCCTATCCCGCGCATTACATTGCTTGTCTTGCTTATCTGTTTATTAATTTACCATAGGTAAAGGAGGTATGCAATACTTTTTTTATTCAAATACGAATATTATTTTAAACTTGCGCATAACCTGGTAAGATGTGCTATAATACAAATACGCCTACCAGCGTACAACATCTTTTTTCAATGCTCCCTGGTTGCGAAAATAGATGATAAAAAGCCGCGACGGAAAACTGAATTTCCGCACCGCGGCTTTTTATTTTGCCTCTTACAGAAAATTCTTCCCATATTGGATAAAACATGCTATGATTTTAAGTGTTCGGACGATACACTACGTTTACTGTAGTTGGTCATGGTTGGAACCCTCCTTTCATAGCGTTTATATAGAACGGCACAAAAAAGCCCACGGCGGAAAACGTGAGCTTTTTTTTATTTGTTTAAATGTCCAATACACCGTTATTGTGATGTGCTGGCGTGTACACTTCCGCGAGTCTCTTCTCGACTAATTCGTCATTGATATTAACTCCGTCTATGTATAGCTCGATCAATAGTCGTGCATAGTAATCACGATCGATAATGTCAATCTTGATGTCGTGTGCCGCGTTGATCCGCTCGATAAGATAATTCTTCGTTACCTGTCCGAGCTGTCTCTCGACTCCCTTAGTCTCCGGAGCGTCGATCCTGTTCAATCTGCAATTGATTAAGAATGACAGTGTATCTCCATCAATCACACGCTCGTATTTCGCTTTTACGCCCTTTATAGGCTTTCTAGTTGTCGTCATATTCCCTCACCACCCTAACTCCATTATACAGCAAAAAAGACGGGTATTAGCCCGTCTTAGTTAATTTTAAAATCTATGTCCCATACTCCGAAAACGAACGCCGCTAAAACGAATCCGATCGCCAAGATCAAAAGAGCGATCCCCGCTATATAAGCGACAACAAAGAATATAAGTTTTTCCATCACTTTTTCACCTTCCTACTATATCCGCGATTCCCGCCGACTTTCGGAGTGACTGTGATCGCGTCCTCTATGTCCCATCCTTCAAGTAAACGATCTCGAACTAGATTTCGTCTGATCCCGTTTGCTTTTCTGACCTTGTCCTCTTCCTCTGTTAAAATACGATGTGAGTTAACCGGGATCGTTTTTGCTTGTTTCACTGTCCATCCTAGAGCAAGACGGCTCCGGTATGTGTTCTCATTGATCCCGTTTGCTTTTGCCTCCATAATGTCGGGATCATAATTCTTTAACGCTTGCGGGATGTTTTTCGGAGGCGTCGTGATCGCTTCCTCTTTCGTCCATTTGTACTTACTCCGCTTTAAGCGATAGTAAAGTAATTGTGGGCTTACGTCGTATTCGAGCGCTCTTGTCCGGTCTTTGTCCGTGATGACAATGTCGTCGGGCTTGACTGGATGTGCTCTGTAAATGACTTGAACTTTACCGCTTTTCAAAACCTCAACATGCTGAATCGATGTGACTTTGTACTGTTCACCGTTTACCTTGATGATCTCGTTTAGATGAACCATTCCGCCTTTGGATAAAAGTATCTCGCTTTTTATGCTTGCTGTGTTCATTCGCTTTCACCTCCTGGAGATAGGAAAGCGACAAAGATCGTCGCCACTATCATAAAAGGTAAAAAGCTGATTTGTGCAAAATAGATAACATGTTCCATTTTCAACACTCCCTGGATTTTAGTTTGTTAGTCCTCTTCCGGATACCATTCGCCGTGCAAGATTTGTAAAAGCTCTGTCGTTTGCGGAATACGCTTATCGATCCCCGCTCTCGTATAATGCCCGTGTAAGTCCTCGACTATGTCGACCAGGCGATCCCGCTCCGCTTGAGTGTACGTATACTCGATTGACTCAATTCGCTTTGTTTTCATCTTTCGCCGCCTCCTTTGTCTCTTCCTGCTTTTCCTCTTCCTTTGGCTTAGTTAATAGATCGATAGCCCAGTTTAGCTGACTAATAGACCAATTTGTAAAAGGAGACTTTGTATCCATGCGTTTAGCTAGTCCGGATAACATCGCATCACGAGTCAATGATCCGCGCTTGTCCTCGATAAGTGCATCGATCGTATTTCGGAGTGCTTGTCCCTTGTCCTCTTTCGGTTGCTGACGACCTTGTCCGCCTTTGCTCGCTTCGTTGCCGTCGTCGTCCTCTTGAGCCGCGATCCCTAGTGCGGTTGTTAATGAATATCGACGAGCATATGTGACAGCGCTCCCGATCCCTTGTGCCGTGTTTTTACCGACCGGGAGTGTAATAGGTGTAAACTCGAAAAACTCTCCGCATTCGTGCCGTACAATCGTTTTAACTGATACTTGATTAGGCTCGACGATCGCATCCTGGACGAAAAATAAGTTATTCTCCGTTAATGCCGGGATCACAACCTCCAGGATCGCGTCTAGTGGAGCATAAGAACTCCCTGTATGTGTATTCGTTGCCGTTTTCTTTGGAGCCGGGCATGTTGCTTGAAATTTTGCATAAGCTGGTGCAATGTCTTTAACGCTTTCAGATGTAATCATTTAATCATTCTCCTTTAAAATTCTTTGGTATCTTTGGACTGCTGTTTCTTGCGGTCTGAATCCTTCAATGAATCGACCGACATCGTCCTGGACTGTTTCCACACGATACGAGATCAAGACGCGGTATTCGTCTATCATTTTAAAATCTACGACGTCGATCCCGTTTTCTTTAATCCAGGTGTTTAGATCGTCGATGTCATTACTGTAATCTATATTCCATCTTCTAAACTGGATCATGCTCTCTCCCCCTTATCCTATAAAATCGTTATATGCTTTATAATCTCTTGCACTGATCGGTTGCCATGATACAAGGCGATAGCGTTCGTGTGGGTACATTGTAACCCATTCTTTAAGCCATGCCAGCGGATGACGGTCAATGAGTTTATTCTCGACTAATTGCCGACCGTCCGACGTTGTCCAGGTGTACGAAATGAAATAGTGATCCATTTAAAATCCCCTCTCCATTAGTTCTTTCAAATGATCGATCGTATACTTTGCGACGATCTCCATCCCGTGTCCCGCTCCTTTTGTGTAATCGTCCTTTGAATTACGGACGTCGATCGCGCTCTCTAGTTGCGGAGTTAAAAACTTTTTGATTAACGAATCAATCCCCGCTTTTAACTGACGTAACTCCATTTGCTCCACTGATTCAACTTTATTCACTTGTAAGCTCCCCTTATATGCGTTTTAGTAAGTAATCGACTGATACATCAAGATAGTCCGCGATCTTACACAGACGTTGTCCGCTTGTGTCGCGTTTCCCGTTTTCAATCTTTGAGATCGTCGCCTGGTCTGTCTCCAGGTGTTCGGCTAGTTCTGATTGTGAGACGCCGCGCATTATGCGAGCCTCTTTAATGTTATTTACAATCATGTTCTCACTCCTTTATGTAAGGACGGGAACAAGTCCCGCCCTCCTTTTTATGCTTGATAGAAGTAAACGCCCTTGTCTGTACGGACGATCAGATCGTTTGCCTTTACAGCTCTAGGAAGGATATTGTTTTGGAAATTCTTTTCCGAAACGTCAACCTGGTATTTCTCCGTCACTAGCTTATATACCTCTTTGATATGTAGAGGTTTTTTCGCTTCTTTCATGATGTAGTAAATCATCGAATTCCATTTCTCCTGTGGAGCTACTCCAGTACGACCGCGGCGCGTTTTTGGCTTTAATACCGGTAAAGGCTTTTTATCCTCGTCGATCGGTACTTTCGGAGCCGCTTTTTCGATCTTGTCCGCGATCTCTTTTCCCATTGCCGCGAATGAAGATGAAAGATTTTTTGCGGCTTGTCCGATTGATAACTTAGGCTCCTTTTGACGATCATTGTAAAGCTCGATAAAGTTTTCTGTTTTAATCTCGCTGATCCCCATTTTCTCAAGATCATTCAATTCTTTGATACGGGCTTGACAGTCTCTAATAAAAGAAGTTAACTCTCTTCTTTCCTCGATTGCTGTTTGCATGATTGATAGGTAGTAAGATTTTTCTTCTGTTCTTTTCATTTTTAACTCTCCCTGGTTTGTGTAATGTCCGGCGCTTCGTGTTCTGACCCGGCTCGTCTCCCGACGGTACTGTATGTCGCTTGTGACATACCTTACTCTTAGAAATATACAGGACTATGTCGGAAACGTCAACACTTTTTTTAAAAGTTTATGAATAAAAAAAGAACTAGCCGCATAGACTAGTTAATTTACAGTTTCATTCGAATGTTTCCGCTTGTTCTGATCTTTTGTGCTGGCGGTTGCTGATCCGGTTGTTTTGCCTTGTATACCATTTCGTAGAGATCGGACATACTAGGAACCTGGATGATCTTAAAAAAGTCGCTCTCGACGGCGTATCGTGTGTCTGTGACGATCACCAGGAAAGGGAAATACTCTTTCCCTTCCACCTGGCACGGCTCCGTTTTCCAATCTCCGGACAAGAAGTATTTCTCGTACAAGTCTATTTTCTTTTGCATCACCTTTTGACTGTAGACATTGCGCTGAATCTCAATGAACATATTCTTTCCTAACCACTTGCAAGCGATGTCCGGCTCCACTCCGCCTTTACGGGAGAACTTTGGCTCGACCTGGACGTGCTTTGGTAACTTATGCGACATCATTTCGATGATCGTGTCCGCGATCTGTAGGAAGTGTGGTATCTTTTGTGAATCATGTTTGATCTTCGTCTCTGCAAGGAAGTAGACAAACGGCGTAAAGCTCCTGGAGCATTTTATAAGTCCATCCCGTACCATTCGTTTTAAAACGCTATTCGCTGAATTGATAGGGTTTTTCAAGCCGTTGAAATGTAGTCCTATGATTTGATCTCTCGACAAGCAGCGGTACAATTTTAAATCGTTTAGGATTGCTTTATCACGTGCGTTCATTCTTGATCGTCTCCCTCTATATCGAAATCATTAAACAGATCATCGTCCTTTTTGATCGTCGGCGGATCAATAGGTTTTTTCTTGAATGGAGCTAGTAAGCGTTTAGCCTCGTCAATTTCGAGAAAAGGTGCTTGCATGAGTGATAAGTCCTCTGACTTGAAATAAAACTTCCCTTTGTGGCTTTTAAGGATCGTGGAGGCGTCCGCGTCCACTCCGGCTCCCAAGCCTATATTTGAATTGATCTTATCCGCTGTCCTAAACACGGCGCGATTTGTTAGGTTGTTCTTGAGCTGTCCGTCGAGAACCTTTGCGTCGCCTCTTTGGAGTGACAGGATCAAGATCACGCCCAGGCTCCGACCTACACAGGATATTTGTTTCAATGTGTCCATACATTCGTTACCTTCTAATAAAGCGACCTCGTCTATACAAACGATGATATAAGGGAGCTTGACGCCTGTTTCTTTTTCGTATTCCTCAATGTTTGGAACCTCCGCCGCATCAAATAAGTTGCCGCGTCTCTCGATCTCACTTTGGACGTAAAGCAATTCCGACTGGAGTCTAGTCTCTTCGATTGACACTGATCGGACATTGTCCACGTTGCGGAATAGGAAGAACTCTGACCGCTTGAGATCGCCGAGAACGAACTCGACTCGATCTCTAAGGTGTAAAGACAGGAAAGTTATTAACGAGCGACAAAAGACGCTTTTCCCTGATCCGGTTTCACCCATCACCAGGAGGTGCGGATCGCGTAATAAATCCAGGAATTGAACCTTTCCTTTTTCATCGTGTCCAATCAAGCAAGGTATTTTGGATTTAGCCGCCAGGCTCTTGTATTCGTCCATAGAGAAAGGATATACGGGATTAGGTGGAAAGCCATTCGCATATGTTGTAAGAATGAATTTGCGGTTTTTCTGACAGTGTAGAGTATAAGCGTTTGTAAACACTTGAACAAAAATCCATTGATTATCAAAAATCTTTTCCGGATTCATACCGACGGGGATCGTGAATGTGTAGCGGACGACTTCGTCTATAAAATCGACGTGAACATCGTGTATCTTTGGATATTGTTTATGCGTTTGATCTTTGGACTTGAACTCCTTATAAATCTTTGCGGATCGGAAACATTTCATAAGATCACCTTTTAATCTACTTTTAACGAAATACTGTTTTACTTTATTCATCCGATTACCTCCCAGGCGAAAAATAGTAACGCCGCTAAACCACTAACAGGCAGGACGACGTCTAATATTGATTGTATGATCTGCATTGCTTGAAAATACTCTTTTCTTTGTAGGAACTTTTCAACTAGCACGATAGCTAGGATCACGCCGGCGACCGTACAAACTGTCGGATCGACCATAGCCCACGGATTAACATAGATAAAAGAATATGCTTTTAATGGCTTGCGAGGCTTTCTATCTTTCTTGTAACTATCATTCATGAAATCTCTAAAACTGATAAATTCTGTTTTTGGCATTGATCTTTTCCCCTCTCTTTTCCTTCTCTCCTTTTTCCTCTCTCCACTTACCTTTTTAAACAAATTTCGAAAACGGCTCAAGATCAGCGTATTTTGCTTGTATTACTATACTAGCGATGAAACGTTGATAATATAGTCGCTGATACATTAGAAAGTTCGTAGCGTTTTCACATCTTACATGATTTATACTATGTAGAAAGTTCGTAGGTGATGCACGTCCCAGGAAAATAAATACGTCGTAAAAAGTTCGTAGCGAACAAACTAAAAAAAGCCGCCTCCAATCGGAGACGACTTGTATTAAATCGGTGCATTCTCTTTAATTCTGCGAGCTTGTTCCGGAGTCCATAACGGGCGCGGCTTCAATCCTGCTGTTCGTCCTGCTGGAGCCTCAATGCGTCCACGCTTATAGAAATCACTTACACGACGTTTATCCCATCCCAGGAAGTCCGCTAACTCCTGGACGCCGTATACGATAAACTGTCCACCTTGATCCTCTTCTAGTTCAACTTGAGTCGGACTGAAATTATCTGAATTTTTGGCTAGTTCATCTTTAAGTGAACTATATCTTTCCAGCAAGTGTTGATACTGGCTTTCGTGACGATCGACTGTTTCCTGGTGCATCTTGATGAATTTGTCCGAATCTGAATTGTCGCGTAACATTTCGGCATTCGTGATCCAGCCGATTAGGTTCTGCTTGTAAAGCTCCATTTCTTCAAGTGTCATCACATCGACCGCGCGATCTACTCCCGCATCCAGGCGGCGTCTCTCGATTGCTGTTAGCTGATCCGACGATAGTTCCTCTAGTTGTAATTGTACAACTTCTTTCACTGGCTCCGGTTTTTCCTCTTCCTGGACAACGTCCTGGACTGGCTCCGGTTTGTCATAGCGTGAATAATATTTGAACCACTTTTCTAATGGCTTGCGGATTTCCTTATCAAGATCAAGAGCAAGAACCTTTTTAACGTGATCGATTAGGACTTGCATTTCGGCTTGTTGAATGTCGATCCCGCGATCCTCCAGGACTTTTGCGATCTCTTCCTGTTCTTCTAGTGGCAACTTGTAAAATGCTTTTGATACGTTGATTTTGTTCATTTTCAACACTCCCTAGTATGATTTGTACTTTCACCACCAAAGGCGACCGCCCATATAGGACGCTCGCCGCTTGTTTAAAGCTGTTCTAAAAACTCGAACTCTTCGTCTCCGCCAAAACGACGAAAAACTTTTCCGTTAGGTAAAACCCTCAACTCACATAAAAACGTTTTGTACTTTGCAAAGTATATTTCCCAGTATATCGTCTCGTCAACAAAAACCACTGAGTCGAATATCTTTTCCAATTCGATGTGAAACGGACGTTTAAAGTTTCTCATTTGTTGGACGTTCTGATCTACGATGACGACGTCCGCTGGATCAAAAAACTGTTCGCCTTTCATTTCGTGTCCTTCGTACTCGACGTGATACTCGATAACGACTGTTCCATCCTGGAGAAAGTTTTTAATCACTCCGACTTTACTTGACCATTTCGCACGTGCTGTTTGACCTACTACCATTTTCAACACTCCCTGGAATTATTTAATTAGTCCTTGCACCCTTTAAGGCGACCGCCCTTGTGGACGCTCGCCGTTTTCTTACTTCACTTTTTGTATGATTTTAACCTCTTTGAGAAGCATTTTTGAAAGTGTGTGAATGCGTTGCATTTCTGATTTTATCGGAAACGTTCGGCGATCTAGTAATTTGAACACATCGACGAATGTTTTCTTTTTAGCTAGTTCGTTTATTTGATCGACTTTCCTTTGTTCACCTTGTTTCATTAGCTCCGATCCGATGATCTTTGCCTCTGTTACGTTTTGTTTGATTGCCTCATAAAGTTCTTGAATTGTCATTTTATTTCCTCCCTGGTTTTGTGTTTGTCTTTCGATAAATTAATAATAACATGGCGTAAACAACATGTAAATACTTTTTTCGGACTTTGTCGGATATTTTTAAAAAAAGATTTTCTTTGCACGTTTTGGAATAAACATGCTATATTGTTAATAGTAAATAGTGTAAACAAAAACATATCCAGGGAGTGTTGTTAAAATGGTACAACGAAAAGAATATGGTAAAGCTCTTTTGTTTTGGTGGTTCACTGGCGGGATCGGCGGACACCGAATCTTTATCCAGGAGAAAATGAGCATTATCTTTTGGTATTGGGCGCTGAATCTTTGTACGTTTGGGATATTCGCGATCGTGGATGCTTTCAGACTTAAAACGCTGATCGATATTAAATTCGAGCAAGATCGCCAGGCGGAAAAGAAGCGTCGTGAAGAGGAAAAAGCATTCGATGAATTCTTAGACAAATATAGTGAAGAACAATAAAAAAAGCCTCCAGGTTTCCGCCTGGAGGCTTTTTGTGTCTTATAGATTAGATTGTTGTTAGTTTAATTTAAAACATTGTGTTCCAAGTGTCGCGACCGACTTTGCCATCTGCTGACAAGCCTTTTCGCTTTTGATACTCTTTTACCTTCTTAGCTGTTTGAGCGCCATAATAGCCGTCGACGTCGCTTTCCGGCATTCCTACAGCTCTTTGGATACGCTCGACGTTCTTGTCGTGCATTAAAGTATCCTTGAGCATATAAACCACTCCAGGATAAGCAGGAGTAGCTTTGCTATCGCTAGGTTTAGAAGTAGCCGGCTTGTTGGGAGACGTTTCGACAACTTGTGTTGGCGGCTTTTTCCCTGCTCGTAACTGAGCCTCACTTAGTCCGAATGTCATTTGAAAGTGTGGACGGTCTTTCGCTGATTTCCAATCCCCGCCCCATTCAAGACCTAGTGTTTTTCCTAGTGATCCGACCGTGTTATATTTCGATGTCGTGTCCCAGTCGATCTTGTCGTCTTTGTCTAAAACAGCAAAGTCGAACGCTAGTCCGAAATTATGATATGAATATCCGCCGCGAGCGTTTGTCGCCCACGGCTCATTTGGTTTCGCTACCACATTAGAAAGCCCAACTTTGTTTAATTGAGCTTGTGTGCGACTTTGTGCGTATAGCTCGTTTTGTTCCGCGTATGTTCGTAAACCTTGCGTAATTAATAGCTTGTACCCTTTATCAAATGCCAGGGATACGAGCTGGAGAGCTTTATCCGCTACGATTGGATTTATGTTTGTTAATTTAGTCTTAGCCTTTTTTAATAGATCGTCCTTTGTGTATTTTGCCACTTTCAACACTCCCTATAATTTTATTAATCTTTTGTTTCTAGGATCGTTTCTTTCCCATCCTCTTTAACGACGATCTCGTCCACCTTTTTAACTGGCGGCTCGTATTCGCTCTGTGCCTTCAAGACTTCGATATAGTCCTTTAAAGCTTTAGGGATCGGAAAGTCCATTTGTCCTAAATTCTCCGTTATGGATAATAGTTCCATAACTATATAGAATAGTATAACTCCTGTCTTAGCAAGAGGCAACCCGGACAAGTCCGGATCGATCGCGCCCAGGAAAGGTGACATGCTTGTATCTATGATGTTAGCAACGATCACGACAACAAAAATTAAACATTTACGAATCATACCCTGGCTCATTTTTCGCGAGCGTAATCTCTTGTCGTAAAACCCTTTCATAATGCCTGTGATGATATCCAGTGCTACAAATACCACTAGCGCGGATAAAAGCGGCGTCCATTCTCCAAGTAAGAATGCAACCGGCGTCCCGAATATAGCTGTTAATGTCGGTATTTTGTACATTTTAAATCTCTCCTTTAAGTAAAGAAGGTGCAAAGTTTTCACCTCCTTTCTAGCTTATTTTAAACGACTTGTACTACTCCTCCGACTCGATAACTTGTTCCCCTTTTTCCGCGATCTCTTCCTCTAGTTGCTCGACATAGGCTTTTAGATTAATGTTTTCTTGGCTTAATCTCATGTTTTCTTTTTGGTACGCGCTTAAAAGCTTTTCTACTTTTAAATTCATCTTTTTCAGCTCCCTTTTAAAATAGCGATCTCGTTTTCAAGTAGATCAATTTTCGCGTCGTATTTCGCGACGATGTCCTTTATCGCCTGGATAGTAAGTGCATTCATTGGATACGTATCTAGTCCGTTACCTCTTAAATCTAAAAACTCAAAAGGTGACTCTTCATAGATCAAGCCGACCCTTAAAGGATCGAATTCCGTATCGCTGTTTAATCTATAATTATACACTGTTGTGCAAAGTATTTCCTCTAGTGCCGTGCGGCTCATTGATGTCTTTTCGAACGGGACAATATCTTTCTTTGTTTCTCTTAATGAGTTAACAGTAAAAGCACTCGCATAGATCGGAACGTAAGCATTATCATTTTGATCTTTGAAGTAAACCCCGCCGACTCCGTTATCAATCTTGACACGGTTCGCGTCCGTTTTTAAAATGATTTCGTCTGTAGCTGTTTGGATAACAAAGTTGTTTCCGGTTGCCGCCTCATGACCTATGAATCCTTTACGTCCTGCCGCTGTCCCATCCGGGAAAAACTCGATATATGCGTCCGCTGTTCCGACTAGCTTAAACATCCCGCCCGAGCTACTTGTGATCGTTGTCACGCCTTTTAGACTTGATGTGCCATTTACAATTAAATTCCCTGTAGCTGTAATGTCACTAGCCGCAAGCGCTCCGTAACTAGAATCGTCCCAGTTTCGGATTTGGACAGTGTCTTGTCCGACTAGTCCCTTTATGACTGGCGATCCTAATTTAAGCCCGTTGTGTCCATCTGCTGTTTTATATAACTTAGGATTAAAACTCCCGTTTGTAACAAAGTTGAATGTCCCGTCGTCGTCAATAGCTAGATAGTTTGTGTCATTCGTAGCAAAACGCGTCCGTTTGATTGTCCCGGCGATGGATGTATCTATTTTCGCTCCATAGGCTCCAAACGAAATTGTATTCCCGCTCATTGCTTCGAATTGCGATGTTTTGATCGTGACTGATTCCAGGACGGCTCCAGCACCAATTTTAACGGCTCCTGTTACTGTATCAACTACAAATTGACCATTGCCGACATTTAAGCCGTTTAAAGATTTAATCATCGCCGCTGTGATCTGACCGTCGACGATCAATTCACCTGTTAACATCTTTTTGCAAAAGACATTGTCCACTAATGTAGAAAAGCCCGCTGGTTGTCCACTCTTTACAGACAAACCTAAAACGATCTTGACTGTACCCGTCGGAATATCGAATGTATAAGCGAACTTTTGCCAGGACGTTGTCAATGTTTCCTCTTTGATGATGAAAGTCTCTGTCCCGGCTTTATCAATTAGTTTAATTAACATTGTCCGGGTTTTGGTACTTGTCGCTACATCCGTTTTGAAATACCCTTCCCAAAAATACTTCTCGCCTTCGCGGACTTGTATCTCTTTCGTGTCGTAGAACGAAACGGAACTAGCTCCACCCCATACACCCTTTGCGTAAAAGTTCCCTGTATAAGCGACTGACGCATCCTGGACGATCGACCAGGCGGACGCGGGTTTCCATCCGACCGCGCCTAGTTCATACGATCCATTTTGATACATGTTGTCAAAGTTACCTATTGCCATTCGATCGACTAGGATCGTCCCTGCCTGGATCAAGTCACCTCTAACAGTGACTTTCCCGTTTTCGGTTGCCCCTTTCCAATCCTGGACGCGTGCGTATGCTTCCGACCATTGCGGAGCATTTGTCGCGATGTTTTGATTTGTCGCGTTGATATCGCTTTTAAGATCAGCTTTCGCACCGGCTCCGTAATTCAAGTCCTCTTTTAAGTCCATTTTGTAAGACGTGTCGGCATCTGTGGACATTGTCGGGACGAACTCCTGGATCGCATCGTGTACCGCGTGAGCAAAGTCATACATTTTCTGACTCCAGTTTTCCCGGACGCGATTATTCCAGTCGCCGTCGATAAAGAATGACTTACGTAGATTAGTTGTCGTTTCTAATTGGACACCACCACCCGACCTCGTCCGATTCGTGATGTTCATAGGTTCTTGTCCGGCGATCCCTTCCGGAGCTAATACACAATTGAAACCGGCTTCCTCAAGTTTTGTCCATATGATATTCCGGAAAGCTGAATCAAGACCGCCTATATAAATACTTTCATCTGTTCCACTTTTTCCGTGAATGCCGACGACATAGTCTGATCCCGCCATCATCCCTAAAACATTAGGCTCGTCATAGTTTGTAGACGTGACGTGGAGATCGGATGGATTCGTGTCGAGTAAGCAATTGAAAGAAAAGTAGTTATAGTTTCCGTACTCACGGATCAATGCTCCGACTTCGCTTGTCCCTCGTTCGATGTTCCCACCGTGAACAGCGGTTATCGTTACCGGAGAAAAAGGATTCTTGATCGTTGTGATCGTATAATCGACGCCCTCTGTTCTTGCGGCTAGGAGCGCGGTCATACTAGGATATAAATCTGCCATAAAATCACGCTCCTGTTAATTCTTTGTCTGTTCGGGCTACTTTCGATATACGCAAGTTACCCACAACCGCCGAGAAGTTATCCACAACTTTTAAGATCGATGGAAATTCCCCATAAGTAGCCTTGTCATATTTCTTAGTCCCTATTAACTTTTTATTTACAAATAGTGAATAGGTTTTGCTTTTGTTGCTCCAGCGTAGAGCGACGTCAAACGGCTTTTTCTGAGCGATCGCCCCGACATCCGTTCGGACATAGTCGCCGCCCCATGCGTCGATAGAAAACGCGACTCGTCCGTCTGTATTAAGGAACAAAAGAAAACGATTAGAGGCGTTATAGTCCATCCTAAAAATATTATTATAGTTCTCTAAGTCTAGGACAGTGACGCGAGCCTCGATCGTCCCTTCCTCCGCATATAAGACATTCGCCGTCGGGACTGTGAGAGCCTCCCCGATCGTCGTGTCGATCCGTATTCCACCGTAATCATAAACAGGCACGTTCACACCGTAAGAAAAGCCGCGGTATGTAATTGTGCTGTTACGCGTAAATGTCGGCGGTTGTGCATCTTTATGAATGCCGCTGTCCTTCTGAGTAGATGAAACGTTTTTCAATGAGTCTTTAGCTTTTTGGATCGCCTTGTTCCACATTGCTTCTTTAAGCTGGATCAGCTTTTGAAGTTTCATGATAGATGTGATCGGCTCCACTTTTAAGAGGACATATTCACCTAATACGACTTTGTCCTGTGTAGGATCAATCGTGCTTTTTTCTTTCTCCAGGACGCGAGCATTTAGATATAAAGGAGTAGGAAAGCGAGTATCCTTCACGACTACCGTGTCGCCGATGTTCTTTCGTCCATCAAGTAGGATCGCGTCCACCTCATACGTATATTGTGGTTTGTTCCACTTCTTTAACTCCGCTAAAGTGTTATTGTATAGCTCGACCGGGTTTGTTGCTGTATCGTCCGAAAAGACGCCGAAAACGTGTTGTCCACCGTTCCCGTACCTTTCGAGCGCGTCCAAGTCTCCGACATAGTCGTCCACGATCACAAAAGGAGACGGCGGAGTGACTTTCGCATCCACTATGGATATCTTTCTCCCGTTTGCATCCTCATTGCTGGATACGCCGATCATAGCCGTATATATCTTGTTAGAATCCCGTTTTCGCTTGACTCCTTTTAGATTGCGACCAACTTCGAATATCTCGCCCGTTTCCTCTCCGCGTTGTTCACGAAAATGGACAAGCTGCGCGGCAACTTTGCTCCCTTTCATCACGACCTCGAATTCCAATTCCGCTCCAAACTGTTCAGATATCGTTTTAAGCGCTTCTAACGTCGTAGGGTAATCATCTATTGACAAAGTTACTAACGCGTCATAGAACGTCTCTCCGAGGCTCCAGCCGCTACCACCTAGAACAGTCTTTGCGATCCTAGATAAAGGCTCTGACACCCAGGAAACAGGACGAACGAACGTCCCTAATAAATCGGACGTCGCGGACGTCTCACAGAAAACGGACATTGTCATCGAATCCGTGTCCTCTTCTAGCTCCTTTATGCGGAATAGACGCCATTTGTCCGTGTCCTCGTCATAGTAAACAATGAAATACTCTTCATCCAGGTTGTCGACCTTTTCGTGATTGAGCGGGACTGTAAACTCTAATGTCGAGTATCCGTATTCAAGTAATTCGTGATGATTATCAGTGAGCAATGGAAGTCCTTTCGGGATCGCGTTGTCAATGACACCTATAGCCTTTTTGTTATTGTCTAATATATGCCACATTCGCTTTTACCTCCATCGATCACTAAATTTGATCGTCGCGTTCTTGAAACCTGTATCCGTCACACTTACTCCGTTTGCTCCTGGCTCGAATATAGGGAATTTCGATGACGGGTATAAATCCTCGTAATAGTCCTCGCCGTTTTTCTTGATGTCACCTGTTTCACAATCGATGTCTAGTACATCGCCATTCCGGAAAACGTATTCTACTTGAGAGGATGTCTTGCTCACGATCTCTTTAAAATACACGTTACTGATCCACATTTGATCGACTGGAGCGTCCGTACCGTATGCCGCTATGTGAATTTGGATAGATGCCACTTTCGCGCCGTATTGATTCTTCCAGTCTGTGTACGCCTTGTACATACGGGATGTATGTTTTTTCGTTGTCGTGTTCACTTGAGCGATATAAAACTCCCACTTTTTCCCGACTCTGTTTATGCGTAAGACGCCGTTAAACTGTTTCCACGGATAGTTTGTTCCGTATGAGTTGATAACAGATGTCCCGCCGCCGTTTACTTTTCCGACCCATGCCTCGAAATTGACCGCGTCCATATTGCGAGTCGTGTCCCTTAATGCAACCTTGCCGAGCTTGTTTCCATTTATATCTAGGAGATAAATTTCCACGCGCCCGACCTGGTTTTTAGCACTCGCCAGGAAACCTACTTGACATTCTAAGTTGAAATCTTGAACCTCTTTCGTGACAGACTTAATCAGCGAGCCACCATGCCATATACCGGAGCCTGTTCCGTAATCTTTAGGTGATCCCGACTGTCCGAATGAATAACCATTCGATGACAGTGTCCCGGCTACCTGTCCGCCATCGACTGACACTCCCGCCGTCCATCCTGTCGTACTAGCTCCACTATCATTAATTAAAACAGGTTTTGTCTCAATAGCGGTCTGACTAGTCACGTCAAAAGGCTCTCCGAAATATAACATCTCGTTATCTGTAGCGATAGCAAAGTCCGTTAAGCTCTTTGTAAACTCAAAATGGAATTTAGGGTATGCCTCTTTATTGCCGCCGTTAATAACCTGGACAGGATCGGTATTTGATGGAGCAAAAGTGACCGTCTTTTCCGCCCCTTGTGCATCCGGATCATAACAGACAAAATCGATTGTTCCTGTTGCGCTGGCTCCGAACTTATCAAGCTCATATGATCCGACCGCCATTGCATAATATGTCTGTGTTGGCTTGTCTCTGAAAACGAGTGGAACTGGCTCCTTAGAATAAAGCCATGATGTTAAACTATCAGCTTGTGTCATGACAGACGTGGACGATGTCGCCTTGATACCGAACTCTGCTGTAAAAGTTCTGATACCGTCCTTACGTTTGATAAACCACTGTCCGACTCTGTCCGGAACATCGAGCGTAATCGCTTCACTTTCCGGCATGATTTGAAAAGAAACTTTCTTGATATATAAATAAGACGGCGTAGTCACGCCGCCGAATGATTTGATTAAGCTACCATTAGCCATAAACTACACCCGCCCGTCTAGCTTTATTTTTGTTGCGTCGAGTTTGTACCTCTTCGATCGTGTCGACTAGTTCCTCGACATTCTCACGCGTTACTGATCCGGAGTATTGAACTGTAGTGTAATAGTTATATTGCACCGTCTGACCTTGTCCGCCGCCTAGCTCTGCATTTGCTTGTGCTAGTAGAGATTGAGCGTTTTTGCGGTACTTAGGCTCCGTCGGGATAATAAACTCTTTATACCCGTTTTCAGCAAGTGAAGCGAGTTGCGGTTTGTCCGCGATTCCGCCTGTGAAAAATCTTCGATGACCCGTCGGACCCCACCCCCGCGTGCCGCCAGGGTTGTCATGACGCCATTTCGAGTTATTAAAGAAGGCGAGTAACTGGTCATATCCGTTATAGATAGATTTATGCCCCTTCATCGCGTATTTTGCGAATGTCTGAGGTATATATTGCAGGAGTCCACGCGCCGGATTTCCGTTTCTTGTATTGACATCACGTACAGCCGCGGACTGAGTGATCTTTTCGTTACCTCCGGACTCCCGTTGGATTTGTCGTAAGATCGCGTTGATGTCGCCGCCTGTTGCTCCTGCTTTCATCACCGCTGACGCTTTCATAATGACTTTACGCCATCTTTCAACGCCTTTACCGGATGGAGCGCCCATCGATCCGCCGAAATCACCTATCGCCTTTTTGATGTATTTTTCAACCGACTTTTTAAGATGTGTCATACCTCCGCCGATCATATCGCCGAATGCACCCTTAAAGTTGATTTTAGGAACAAACTTATCGTAAAGCATTTTCACGATTTTCCCTGGATTATCGACATACTCCCATATGTCCATCGCTGTGTTTTTCACATCGCCCGCAACATCTTTTGTTTTGTTGACGACTGCTGATCCAGCTTTCTTCGCTCCGTCGACTACTGCTGATCCGGCTTTCTTGAGTCCGCCGATGAAACCACCCTTTTTAAAGTGTGGTAAACCCGCCATAAGTTGTTCGGTTTCCTCACCGGAGAAAACGCGCGTCCCTTTTGGTAGATTCATAAGCGTGTCACGATCCGGAGACATACCCCATTCGCCTGACGGCGTCCGATATGCTTCGTGTTTACGTCCGTCACCTAGTACAGCGAGTCCACCTTCGTGATCCTTCGTACCTTTTGCATAGTGAGGAACTTTCCATTTAGAAACTTTCTTTTTTACTTCCAGCTTATCGAGAACCCAGTTTACACCGCCGATAACTCCATTGATACCAAGACCGAGTTTTGATGCCATTTCGTTAACGAGTTTTTTGATCCCGCCTCCGACTGCTTTTGCCATGTTTCCGATACCGTCGCCTAGCTTTTTAGGAAGTTCTTTCGCCGCCTTTACAAGCTCACCGAATTTCTTTCCGCCTGACTTGACAAAGTTATCGAATAATTTTTCCGCTCCCTTTACGAAACCGGTTATTCCTTTAATCATATCTTTCCATGATCCAGCTAGAATCGTTTTGATCCCGGCTCCGAATCCTTTGATCGCTTTTCCAATTCGTCCGATGAAAGTTAACTGGATAAGATTCCAAGCGAGCTTGATCCCGCCGGCGAAAATGTCTTTTACCCCTTGCCACATTTTCTTGAAATCGCCAGTAAATAAGCCGCTAAAAATACGGATTGCGCCCATAATAATCTTTAGCGCCCCATCGATTACGCCCTTAATATTGCCCCATACTGACTTGATGATCGCAAGTATAAACGGCATGACAAAAACGACTACTTTTTTGATAATGTTAAAAGCATTTTGAACCGCCTGGACAAACTGCTGACCGTCGGAGTCCCAAAACTTCTTGATCTCCTTGATCTTTTGTCCTACGAAACTAGAAACCGCGGCTATAGCTGGTTGTACAAATGCTTTCACTTTTTGGAAAGCCTGGTTTACTCCGTCTTTGAACTTTCGTGATCCTTCCGTCGAATCGGATAAGGCTTTTCTGAAACCTGTAAACTGTTTTACGACCGTAAGGACTAACTGTACGACCGCTCCAGCTATCGGCGCGATTGCTTTAAATAGATTCATTGACACGGAGATCAGATCACCGAATATGCCGATTAAGAGTTTACCGTTGACCTTTGACCATTCAACGAACTTTTTAAACGCATCGGACTTCGACAGGCTATCAGACCATTGACGGAACTTGATAGTCATATTTTCGAGTCCTTTTGTGACTCCACCCGCCATCGGATTAAAAGCTCTGAATAGATTCATAACACCCATAAAGGCGTTACCCGCGATCTTTGCAAAAGTAGTTAGATAGCCGCCAGCCGTACTACCGAACCAAGAAAACATCGATTTGACATCGCTTGATCCTAACGACTTGACTAGTCCAGCGGTTAACTTGACCACGGCTCCAGCGGTTGAGTCGATTGCCGGCTTAAATAGCTGTAGTCCTTGTTTCGCGAACTGTAGTCCGTTTATGAACGTTTGGAAAACGGGTTTATCCCATTGTGACCGGAACTTTCCGAACCACCCTGTAAACTCGTTTAAGCCGTCTAAGGCTTTCCGCTGTTCTTTGGTCATGCTTGCGTAAATATTGTTAATCTGCTGATTGTATTCAGCGATTTTTTTCGGATCGGTTTCCTCGTCGATCTTCTTTCGTAAGTCTCCGATCTTCTTTGAATCGTCGAACATGCCCTTTAAAGTAGTAGCCGCGATCAGACCGAATCCAGCGAGTCCAGCTCCAGCCGAAACCGCCGCCGCTCCGATCCCCATGATCCCGGAGATCACAGGTGCGGACACTGTCGCGAGTCCAGCTATAATTGATCCGAATTTCGTTACATTCATAGCCGCTCCCGCGATGCCCTCTCCGATGTTAGCAAAGGCACTTCTCAACTTACTTGAAACGTTGGATAATGTATCTCGCAACTTATCAAAACGGGATCTTAAATCCTCCGTATTATCGGCGTGATTCTTGATCGCCTCTGACGTTTGACGAATGCCTGTTTCAAACTTATTCATCGCCGCTGTTGCTTTATTGACAGCCGCCGCCGCCCGAACAGCCGCGTCGCTGTGTTCTCCTTGTTCTCGTACTATCGCTTTGTATTCATCTTTTAGAGCTTGAACCTTTAAACGCTGTAGCTCCATTTGTCGAGTGAGCATGTCATTTTTAGCTCGTAAGCCGTCTAATGATCTAGCGTACTCTTTTGTCCCGTCGGACGTTGCCGCGAATTCTGTTTGAACAGCTCGCAAGCGGTTGTTAATCTGTCCGACTGATTGCTGGAATTGAGCCGAATCAAGTCCTAGTGATACTTTTAAAGCTCCGAGATTTTGCTCCGCCATTTGACCACCTCTCTTTTATAGCCACGGAACCTCGTCGGCTTTCACCATGCGTTCTCCCTGTGGCGTAGTCTCTTCATTTTCTTGACTGTTGCGCTCCAGGTGTACGTTATAAATCGCGTACAATTTGCGCATAGTCATTCGCCAAAAAGCTTCCTCGCTGAATCTTAAATCTTGTGTAGCTATATAGAGAAGGTAATCCCACTGGAGCCAGGACGACTTGTCTTTTACTTCGTCGCTGGCTCCTGCTCGTTTTTTCCCTCTTCCTCGACGTCGTCCGCCTCTTCTTTATCTTCTGTTTCCGGGAAGAATGCTTTTGACGCCTCGCCGATGATCTCAAATAGTGATGCAAAACGTTCCTCGTCTGAGAATAGTCCTGTCATATATGATCCGACTTGTCCTGGATTCAATTCGAACTCTTTACCTTGTGCCATTGCTCCAGCTACTAAACCACTGAATACGATCGCTCTCATTGCTTTAAGATTCATCTTGTCAAGTTGTGCCATTGCTTGTAACGGATCATCGTAGAACTCTTGTAATTCTGCAAGTGCGTTGAAATCAAAAGTAAAAGGACGTTTCGTATCAAAATCGATCATATGAAGTGTTGCTTGTTTAAGAGCTTTCGCGTTAATTTTAGCCATTATAATTCCACCTTTTAATAGTTTTTTAGACATTATAAAAAAGGACTGACCGGAGCCAGTCCCAAACATTAAGCCGCGTTGTATACCGCTGTGAACCAACCTGTAATAACTGAGCCAGCCACGCCCGCATCATCGCTATCCACACGTTTTCTCCACTGTCCATCATAAGTACGCTTGATAAATGTACCTTTGACTGACTGTGTGATCGCTTCTGCTTTATCTTGTTTAGTTTGGAAATCCTCTTCGATTGCATCGAATTTCCCTTTATAGCACCACATTAGACGCTTTCCGCCTCCTGTTTTGCCCGCTTCCCATCCTAATGCAAAGTATGGTGCGACATCGTCCGCGCTATCGATTGTTACACCGGCGCTGTTCTTTGTCTTACCTAGCATTAAGTTATAGTTAGCTGTTGAAAGCTCCAGCGTTTCGAATTCGATGTCTACTTGAGAGAACATCTGAATGATCTCCGCCGGTTGATCGTCACCGTATAAAGTCGCTGTGTCGATTGTAGGTGTTAATTTTGCTGTTACCGCGTTTGCGATCTTGACAGGTGCGCCATAAGTAACGCCTGTGTTATCGTCTTTTGTTAATGGAGCGATGTATAAGTTTTTTAAACCCATGATAGCCATATATAAATGACCTCCTAATTAAAGTGTGATTGCCGCAACCGTGACTGATGTTGCCGCGGAATAAGTGACTGATGTTAAACTAGTATCGTTATTGAACCTGTTCGGCTCAAATGTGCCGATGATACGCTCTCCAGCCGCCGGGACGGACACTGTCAAGTTATGATCGAATCCATAGTTACATAGTGCGACCGAGTCGATTGTCACAGTGATAGCCGATGCCGACGCGTTTTTGACGTGTAAATAAGTGCGTCCATTATTCGCGAATGTGTCTCCACTCGCTCCAGCCGCAACAAAAACAGGAGCTAGTCCGCTTTGTCCGACTTGTTGAACTGTTAATAAAGCCATTCTTTGACCCCCTAATTATCAATGACAGCTCTAAAAGACATCATTTTTCGATACGGGTTTACGTCTGCTTTGTTAAAAAGCTCGTATTCAGCCGTCCGAATGAATCCTTTAGCTAGTAGAGCCGTCTTGACTTGTTTTGCCAGGTTATCTGTCGGACTCTGTCCGTATACATCCACCTGGACACTGTATGACGTGGATTTTTCCACATCGTCGGCGAAATTGTCGCCTTGTTGCAAGTAGGTGAAAAACTCTATATAAAAAGGCGGCTTGACCTCGCCGTCGTCGGTTACATATTCATGAAATGCAACCGGAACGCCTAGAGGATCAAGCGCACTTGTAATAGTTGAGTTAATGCTCATAGACCTAACCGCCTTTGGATGACATCGCCCATCTTGTCTTGAACGCTTCTAATGTTCTCTTCAAGTGCCGGACGCATGAAAGGACGTGCCGGTATATCCGGAGTGATGAAATATTCACCACGTCTTTTATACACGCCGCCTTTTGCTCCGATCTCATGAAATAACAGATAGAAAAACTCGTCCTTGAAACCGACGTCATAAAAGCCGCCTGGAGCCTTTTGTATTTCTACATTATCCGCTCCGTGCTGTTTGGCTTTATTAGATCGTGGTATATTTGGATGATGTTCGATTTTGTCTTTTAGATGTTCGGCTCCGGCTCTTACAGCCGCATCGGAAACCTGTTCGACTTTGTCCGGTAGCTCGTTAAGATGTCGGATCAGCTCGTTCATACCTTCGAGTTTCATTTCTCCCCGTGTTGGCATTACGTCACAACCTTTCCGACGATCGTTAATGTGATACGGGCATCATTATCATTGATGATCTGATCGATATCGTATGACTTGCCCTCGTAGACGAAACGCATCGCGTCCGTGATGTCTTTCCTATAGCGGATAACGACTCTCACTGTATATTCGTTTTGAGTTGTTGCCGCCTGGAAATATTCTCGACCACTTACCGGGTATACTTTAGCCCATAGCGTCTTGAAAGTCGCCCATGTTTTCGTGTATACACCCTCCGGATCGCGGACACTGATGTATTTCTGAAACGTTATGCGTCGATTAAACGCCCCGGCTCCCATTGCCATGATTTACACCCCCGTATACGTATAAAGGACTTGTCCTAGTAGTTGACGGACGGAGAAATCAAGTGTCGCGGTTGTGGTCATACCTTCAATTTGAGTCCCGCGGTTTTTATCCCAGTGTTCCACTAGCATTAACGCCGCCGTTTTTACGCGTTTTGGGATGTTGTTCGGATCAGAAAAGAGGAACCCTGTCGTCCCTTTGACATATTCATCCGCCGTCTCTAAAAACAGTGTCAACGTTTCGTCGTCGTCTGTTTCGTCAAGCTCCAGGCGTAAATGTCGTTTTACCTCGTCGAGTGTAATTACTGTACTCATTTATCATCACTCTTCTTTTTTGACGCCGCCTTGATCTCTTCCGCGTGTCCCGCCTGGACTAAGTCGTCGCCTAAATCTTTTTTAACTGTTTGCTCTGATCCTTGATCGAACGAAAATTCTTTTCCGTCAAAATCTACTCCCGTGCATCCTGTCAAGATTTTAATTTTCAAGATATACACCACCTTTTAGCGGAATAAAAAAGAGAGGCGTAAGCCTCCCTCATTCATTAAGCCATTTTCATTACTTGAACAGCTTCAGCAAGTGTCAAGATACCGTCCACGCGCTCGTAACCACGGAAACCAACTTGACCCGTTGCGCTGTATAGCTCGTTTAGGCGTTGGAATACACGCGCTTTACGATCCGCGATGTTGTAGTAAGAGAAGTCACCGAATGCCATTACTTTTTTACCTGTTGCCACTTGATCCACGAATTCAGAAGCGTAAACCGGACGACCTAAAATGTTATCTGGAACACCGCCGAACCCTTGAGTCCATAAGTAGTTTCCTTGAGAGTCTTTCAATTTACGAACAGCTTTAATCGTTTGGTCATTCATTAACCAAACAGCGTTAGCACGGTATGGAGCCGGTAAAGCGTAGAATAAGTCGATAATTTCATCGCTTGTGAACGCTGTTGCTGATGCTGTTGTTTTACCGATTGTAGCTGATGTCATAACGCCTGTCGGTTGACCTGTTCCTGTACCTACGACGAACGCTTGCTCTTCTGCTTTAGCAATTGAACGAGCGAATTCGTTTACTAAGTACGCTTCTAAGTCGAACGCGCTGTCTTGTAAAAGTTCTTCTGATACCTTGATAATACGTGTTAGTTTGAACGCGCGGATCGTGATGATGCCGAATGCGTCGTCTGACTCATTGAACGCGCCCTCTTCCGCTGTCCACGCAGCAGTACCATGAGATACTACAACCGGAATATCTGTGTCGCTGTCCGTTTGGATCACTTTTGCAAGTTGACGCATAACGTTCATTTGTTGTAATTTATCAATCAATTTAGCCTGGAAAGACTTCGGAACAGTGTATCCACCAGCCGCCGCCGTACCCGCTTTAAGAGAACGAGCCTCTTCCGCTGTTAACTGAGCGCCGCGGATCATGTTTAAGAAAGCCGAACGATATTCGCCCTCTTTGTCCTCTCCGTCGCGTTTCTCACCTTCCGGTTTAGCTGGATCAGCTACTTTTTTAGCTTGTCCGTTATCGATTTTGTTTGTAATAGAACGCTTTTCGTCCTCGATCATTTCCTCAACTTGTTTGATTTGCTTTTCAAGTGAGCGTTTTTCAGCGATTGCCGCCTCTGCTTTGTCTACATCGCCCTCGTTAATGAATGAGCGAGCTTCGTTTTGTTTTGCTTCTAATTGTGCTAATAATTCTTTAAGTTTCTTGTTCATATGTCTATGAACCTCCTAATATTCTATTTTAGATTTCAAGTGAAAGCTTTAATAACTTGAGTTTCTTTGCTTTTTCAAGCTCGCTTTTATAGTTATCAAGCGATCGTTGAGCGACTACGCTTTCGGATGCCTGGTAAGCTGGATATGTCACGACGGAAACATCAAAAATAGTCTTGAATTTACTGATAGATCGTACGTAAACGCCTCTTTCCTCGTTATATTCGAACGAGTCTCCGTCGTTTGCATAGTCCACCGTAAAGCCAAAACTAGATGAATCAATATCACCGCGCTTCATAGATTCCATAAGATCGCGTGTAAATTGCGTATTTGGAGGAAAAATCGTGTATCTTAGCCCGATTTCGTCCACTTCAAGCTTTAAAGTGCCGCTTTTCGTGCGTCCTAGTACTTGATTTGGGCTATGATTAAACAATGCCCGTACATCGCCTAGATCGACGCCGTCAACCGCTCCCGGCTTGATTACTTCAACAAAACCGCCTAGATCACGGCTTTCTGTGTTGAATTTGAGTGCATAACCGACGATATAGTCTTGTTTTGCCTCTTCATCACTTCGTATTTCCACTTCCGCCGTTGCTAGTGTTCGTTTTTCCAGTTTGTCCACTGTCTTTCTCACCTCCTTTAAGTGCCGGATCACTAGGCGCTTGATACGCCATTCCGACTTTGTCCAATGGTTGATAAGTACCATTAACGATCAATTGATCGCCGCCAGGTTTAGGAGATAAGTTTTCTTTCTTACGAGCCTCATTCGCCGCTAGGAAACCTTTATCAATTCCGATTCCGTATGCCTCGTATCGTTCTTTAAGCGATGTGCGGAGCATAACATCGACATTGAATTGCAGGAAGAATCCCGCCGCGATCTCTTCGTCAAGTAAAAGCTTGTAAGTAAGCTCTTGCTCATACATCGTCAAGATCGGATGTAAAGTGTCCCGGTAAAATTCGTCCATCTGTTCCGTGATGTTCGCGTACTTAGCGTCCGACATATCATTGACCTGGTGCATTTTAATTCCGAATGCCGCCGCTATTTGACGGATAGACAATTGATTAAGCTCCAGGAATTGCGAGTCAACCATAGTCGAGTTGATTGTATTGAATGTGAATCCAAGCGGAACGGGTAAAATCTTTCCGACGTTGTCCATCCCTGTACTCATATCCTCGAATCGTTTCTTTAAGCGGGTAACGTTTAGCGGATCAATGTCTGTCGTATATTGCAAAAGACCTTTTGCTGTTAAGCCGCCTTTGAAATATTTATTGACATAGTCCGATCCAGCTTGTGCATTCTCGATCGTCGTTCTGAGATAGTCCTTGATGGACATACCCGTCAGTCCGTCGCGTGTCATCCCTTTGAAGTGTAAAACCTCTTCCGGGAAAAGAATGTGATCGTTAGTCCCGTCGTGATACTGATACCACATCGCCTTTTCACCTTTTTCGATGATCCCGGCATCGTCGATCCATATCGTTACTCTCTCCATAGGGAGCGGGTAAAGGTTCTCGACTCGACCATTCTTCCACTCAATGAAAACCACTGAATGCCCGACATCGTCGCGATAGAACTCGACCGACTTCCAAAAATCAGACGCGCTCATTAAAGGATTAGGACGTAAAGCAAGTTTCGTAGTTAGATAGTGCTTGTACTGTTCCTCGACGCCATTGTCTGACGCCTTGTGAACCTTTAAAGGGAGTTTCGACATTGTATCGGTTAAGATACGCATACAAGTAAAGTACGTTGCCTCTCTCGCTTTCTCAGCGGACATCCCATCGATTGTTATTCCTAACATTTCAGCGAGTGCCGCATCCTGGAGCGTATATGAACCTCGTAACTCTTGTTTTTTACGCTTCAAAAACATTTATTCGTTTCACCTCCCCTCACTGTCTGTCGTCGATGTTATACAGAACGCCCAGGATCGCCGAGATCAAGCCGAAAACGATAAATGATATTCCAGCACCCCAAAC
>Ga0268254_10000265_pt1 | contig 38818 bp, 50 predicted proteins | sample AgamicOrSfrz_FD_200251 | JGI IMG/M metagenome (GOLD analysis project Ga0268254, IMG submission 200251) | Agave microbial communities from Guanajuato, Mexico - Or.Sf.rz (v2) (version 3) | ecosystem: Host-associated > Plants > Phyllosphere > Phylloplane/Leaf | place: Guanajuato, Mexico...
ATGTCCGCGCTGCATTTCGTTCACACAGGCGGAGTCGCATTTTCGTTTTATACAAACCCGATCGTGATGGAGTTTGTATTTGGCACTCTCGTCGGCTGGGTTTATGCGACGGGACGCGCGGTGCCGATAGCAGTGGCGGCAGCGATCGTCGTGTCGATCCTGGCCGCCGGCAAAGTGTTCGCGCCGGCCCTTAGCGACACGAACCGCTTTCTGGTCTTTGGGTTGCCGGCGTTCGCCGTAGTCGTGGCCGGGTTGTCGGTGGAGAACAAGGTGCGCTGGAACGCGTTGCTGGAACTCGTTGGCGACTCTTCTTATTCGCTGTATCTGACGCACGTTTTTTCGGTGCCGGTCTGCGTCAAGCTGCTGCAGATATTCGACCGGCAGCATCGTATGCCTGGCGATCTGGTCTGTGTAGTCGTGGTGCTGGCGTCGGTCGCCGTCGGGCTCGCTTCGTACCAATGGCTCGAAGGACCGATGAACAGAATGGGCAAGCGCCTGATCAGGCGGACTCGTGCGACGGCAGAGCCTGTGCGCAACTGAGGCGTTGCGTGGGGCGGCGTGAGAGATGTGAAACGCCACGAGAGGCTGTGAGGCGGGTTGGTCCCCCTGGCAGAGTTCACATCTCAAGCGCAGTAGGGCTTTTGCGGAATTTTCGATGAATTTGTGCCCCCAACCATACCCCAAAAAGCTGTCTCCTGAGGATGTACGGGTGAGATTGTGGTGTTGCTGGAACGCGTCACCGTGACTTCCTGATTTGACGGCCATCGCTTAAACAAAAGGCTCCCAACCGGTCCGGGGAACTAAGCCCGGGGGAAGGGAGCCTCCGGTGAACGGCGATGCCGACCACGACACCAAGATATCCCAGCCGGACAAGGCACTCAACCCCCTCTTACCATGCTGACGCCACCATGTCGACGAGCTACAGCCTGCGCGTAACCAACAGTTAGGAGTGGGCGAGGCGCAGATCTATGTCGAGCGTATGACCGCAGTGAGCGCAAGCACTCTACTGTGACAGACGGTACACTTTGCAAGGAATTAATTGCCCCCTGTTCTGTTCCAACAGTTAGGGTGCTGCGAAAGACCTGCGAGCGGGGGCCGAAGACGGCTGTATTGTTCGGACTTTCATCGGCTTGATTCTTGCGTGTATTTTGATTTGTTGAAGCAGGGCAACTATTGCTAGGAAAATGCGGGGTGATGCACGCAATTTCCTTGGTGACAGCCCAGCACGGGGCTAAACTTTTCGTGTGAAATGCCGTAGTCAGCGTCATCGGGCGTGCGGCGCCTATTGAAGGAGAATCTACGATGTTTAATTTTCGCATGTCAGTGCGCGAAAACTTCGCATCGTTTCGCGATGATGCGACAGGGACGTTCGTGTTCGTTGATTCGTTTGATAACCGCGAGTTCAACGTGCGGCTTGGCACGCTCCGCGATAGCAGGCTCATTGGTGCAGTCGTTGCCGATTCGAGCGAAGTGTTGAACGCAAGACTGAGAGAGCTTGTAGCGCACGCGTCCGAGTGACCGACCATGCCGATAACAATACAAGAATTGGCAGCACTGGAAGCACGGATCAACGCAAAGCTTGCGAAGTACGACACGAAGTTTGTGCTGACGGCTCACTTCAGTGGAGATCGCGTCAACCATCTGCGGAACGTCCCGCCTATTACCATCGCGGAAATTGAGTCGATCCTGGATCGGCTGGTGGCCAGGCACATCAACGCCATTCTCGGCCTCAGTGATCAATCGACGTTCAATGTGCGATGTGGGAATTCACACATCAATATGCCATGTGGATTTGCGAAGACGACATCGACGTGGTCCAAGACGACGATGTATGAGGTTTCAGTGATCACAGTCATGCGCAAGCAGAACTTCCGCGCCAAGGATCGAACGGAATTCGTGGTGTAAAGAACGCGCTACGCCACTAGCAGATCTCCTCGCATCCACGCCCCTCGGAATAAACTTTCGCACATTCCCACCTAATGTGCCCGTCGCTTCGCCTCCCATTCATCGTCGGCGCCAATCGCACGAACCCAGTGCACACAGCCCTGCTGCGGCTGCGCGTTGACTTGGGCGCGACCGCCGTACATACATAGGACTATCGAGCCGCCTGAGCGGAACTCGGCAAAGTGCTCGCAACCTACGCAGGGGCGGGGATTGCCGTATGGGTCGAAATGAGGCATGGTCAATATGCTGTATGGATGTACAGTATATGACGCATGCGCCGGGCCTGAAAGTTCGAGATATTATTCTCGTTCGCGACGCTTTCTCCAGAGGGCGCTGATGAAGACGGTGTCGATGGGGCTGGAGTAATCCATACCGTGACGGGGGGCCAATGGCAGGGTCGGCAACGTTTGAGCGGGAGAAGTTATACGACGAGGTTTGGACCGATCCGGTCAGCACAGTCTCGAAGCGGCATGGATTAGCCGATCATGCCTTGCGAAAAATCTGCAAGGAGCTTGGTGTGCCGACGCCGTCAGGGGGCTATTGGTCGGCTCTTCGACTGGGGAAGACGAAGCCAGAGCGCACCGCGTTGCCTCCCTTCACGGGGCCGTCGGTGTTCGAATATATCGTTCCCGAAGTAGGCATCCGGCCTTTTCCCGAACATGGTCATGGAGTCGCTGGCCGTAATGTCGAGCTCGAGGAATCCAATCCGGATAACCAGATCGTGGTCGCTACCGATGGTGGCTTTCGCGATCCATTTGTGAAAGCGGTAGCGAAATATCTTGCTGACGCGGACAAGCAGTTGGAGGCACGCAAGCGTCCGGGCGGGCGTTCGTCAGGGGAGCCCCAGCTTGTCTTTGTGCACACAACCCCATCGCATTGCATTGATCCCGAGTATGACCATTTGCGCATCATCGTGTCCAAGGAACTGAGGCAGCGTGCGTTGTATGTAGCGGATGCCTTTCTCTGCGCTGTCAAGGATCGGGGATTCAAGGTGAAACTTAGGGATAGGACTGTGGTCATCGAGGCGAGAGATCTTTCGATGCACATCAGACTAACCGAAACAGAGAGGAAAGAGGGGAGTGACTGGAACTCTCCGACAGTTACCACGGGGCGCCTTCGTCTTTCTTTACGTCGACACAAATATGCGAATGGCATTCCAGAGGGAATCAGTGTTCGCGACGAACCTGAAAGGCCGATCGAGGTTCAGTTAAACGGATTAATCGCGAAGTTGCGGCTCTTGGTGATTGGCGCCGATGCCAGAGCAGAGCGATCTCGCGTCCAGGAAATTAAGCAGGCGCAACAACGCCTCGTGTGGGAAGAGGAGCGCCGAGCACGCGAGCGGGAAGCTGAGCGTGCAAAAGAAGAAATGGTGCGGAAAGAGAAGTTTTTTGCTGAGGTGGATTTGTGGGATCGCGTCGATAGGCGACGGCAGTATCTTGATCGGATGGAGAGGTCGGCGCATGAGCGCGGCGCGGATTTGGCAGAAGGGTCGCCCTTGCGAGAATGGATAAATTGGGCTCGTGCAGTGTGCGACTCGGAGGATCCTCTCGACGCGAGGCTGAAAGATTTCGATCGTTCGTGATTGCGGCCGGCCAGACTCGACCGTCTCTCGCAAAACGTGTTCTCACGGCTCACGGCGTCAAATGACCCGCATGAAGCGCTCTCATAGTTCCTTAGACCAAGCTGACTGGCATCCCATCGTGGGCAAAATGAAGGCGCGATTTGATGCCGTCTTCAGCGGACAAATGCCGCCCTACGGATCGTGGGAGAAATTCTTTCCCGCAAGTTGCGGAACATCACGGCGAGCTGATGCGGCTGACGCCATAAGGTGTACTCAAGTCACCTATGGGCGATGCCTGCGGCTGGCGAACCAAGTCTGCCTGAGTGCAGAGCGAGCGGGCTTCAATGTCGGCATGGGATACGACTGCTCACGGCTGCAGTTAGTCCGCGACGACGCTCCCGTATGGTTGCGAATCATCGAGAGGTCCAAAGCTGGCGCTGCGGAAGAACTGAAGGACGCCAAGAGAGCTATCCGCGGTCGGTATGGACATGTGGGGACGGGCCAGATCGAACTGGTTTTGACTCAATACGGTGGAGGGACGTCAACGTTTCGGGACAAGCACGATCAGACTCTTGAGCAACAGATCGAAGAAATCGTTCGTGCGATCGAGAGACATCATGTGGGCGCCCTGGCGCTCGCCACCCAACATCGCGAAAGTACGAAGCAACAAGAGCAGAGGGAGCGCGAACGCGAGATTCAAAATGCTAAACGAGCGGAAGAAAAGAAGCGACGCGAGGAACTGATCCGACGAGCGTCCGACTTTAGCCAAGCTCAGCAGATCCGCGCTCTCGTTTTGGAGCTTCGCCAAAGGGCTACCGAAGGTTCGATAACGACCGAGGAGTTTGAAGCCTGGGCCGTATGGGCGCTCGGTGTGGCCGACGAGATGGATCGAGATTCTGCCGCTGGTCTGGTCCGTACAAGCGACACTTGACGAAAACAAGCAGGGCAACTAAGCTTCAACCATCGTTGAGACAACAGCGATCGGGCCTGGAAACCCGGAATAGCGTAGGCGGACGACCGCCACATGGCGGTATTTTTTCGTCCGTAGTATCATCGCTCGCGCCCTTCTATGGGCGGGCCATGGTGGGGGAGCGCTCGCGCTCGCCGGTTCCTACGTTCCGGTTTTCCAGCCCTGCCATGTGCCTGCCCACCCCGTCTGGAAACGGAGTGGCAGGCTCTTACAAAACGTAGGAGTCCAAGATATGCCCTTCAAAGCATCTGCTCGTTTCAATGAGCAACCCAACCCGTCTACCACCAGTGCCAGCGCCAGTCTGCCCGCTGAGTTATCGATTCATATCGAGCGCGATTACTACGCTGAATACCGTGGCACAAGGGCCCAACTCGAGGCCGAAGGACTGATCCCCGCTGTATTCACATGGCCTGAACGAAAGCACTGGTCAACGTGGTCGGCGGCCGGCTGCGAATTCGATTTGCACCGGTGCCGTCCGGAAGGGATGAAGGGTCCTGCCAAGCTCTGGGTGAATGGCGATTTCTGGGCATTGCGGATTGTGCCCCAGCGTTTCCCGATGTCCGATTCCCATATCCGCAGAAAGGCGCGCGAACTGCGCGATGCGATCTACTTGGACACATCCGAGGGCAGACGCCGACTTGTTAATACGTGGGAAGCTTCCAATAGAGCACGCAAGGATATGGCTTTTCAGGCGTTCAAGGCAAGGATCCCGGCGCTGTGTGAACCGCCCCGCGCGCGCCGCGGCCGAAAGGCAGAACCGTCGCGGGAGACCGGCAATGAATAACAACGTGCGTGTCCTTCCAGTTGCGAAAAGGGCAAAGAAGCGCGGGCCCTCAGCAGCGCTCCCGCGCGCGGAAGTCCATCAGCTCGACGATCATCGGCCGCCGCAACCTCCGGGGCACATCGACCTGCCAAGTTCGCGCGAAGAGGTGCAGGCTATGTTCGACGAACTTGCGCGTCACCTGCTTATGACGGTCAGGGTGATAACGTCTCGCCTCAGGTGATTTTGACTTACCACTGAATGGCATAATCGTTTCGACCGCGCTTAGCCCGACGGGGCGAACGCAGGGCTCCCTTACCCTGCTGGCGTGGTCTTTCTTTCGAGGGGCGTGAGGGCGCAATGGGGATACCAACAAACGAGGCGTTCGTCGAGTGTCTTGAGCTATTCGATCGCGATGACGATTTCGAATTTTCTCATCAATTTCTTCCGGAACACTTCACGCATGTGTCCGACGAGCGCGGACGCGCTCTGATCGAGGAAGCGCTTCAGCGACGACATGATCGAAGAGTCAGGTTGCACGAGCATTCGGTGATGAGATGGGTCACTTCGCAAAACGTCTTCATGCACGCGCATCGAAAAATGTACGCTGATATCTACAAGCAAATAAAGCGGCTTCAAGAACGTTCCGCTAGCGATGATTCGACTCGAACTGAGCACATAAACGTGTTGTTTGAACGTCTCAAAAAAGCCGCGAACGATTCTAATCATGCATATCGGTTCAGGAGCGTAGTATTGGATGTTTTGCGCCCGACATTTAGTCAAATGCATTGGTATAGGGGTTACTTGCAGGCTTTGCAGGAGTATTTCCACTCGGATGTCGCAGACCGCATGACCGATAACCGAAAAGATATCGAAAAGACCATCCAAGTGGCCATTGCAGGATTGAAGGCCGTGAAGATACTTATGTCTGATCCCATAGCGATCGAATATCTGCGGCGCATGCCCAACGGACGCAGACCGATGTTCTGGAAAGACAGTGTAGTGGATGCTCAAATTAAAGGTTTGGAAACACTGGCGGCGTTGGGTCCAAAATCAATCTATCCGATCGTGCGTTCGAACGATACGAAGCGGGAGAGATTGTTCGTGTACCGACTATCCCGTTTGAACTGGATTCACTTTCGTTCTTTCAAATCGGAGGCTATCTCGAGTTTGATGATGTTAGAAGGCTTCGAAAGGTCGATGGACCCGCGCGACATCGACAAGCTATGCAAGGAATTTAGAGAAGATCAACGGGAGTTGTTGAGGAAAATTGATGAGTTAACTTCCGTGGGCTAACACATGTAATTCAATGGTTTTTCTTCCGGTAGGTTGTTCGCCGGAAGTGGCATGTTTAGTGCCATTACGTATCTGATGACCGCAAAATACCATTTGTTCACCAACTCATCCCAAAGCGGTGAACGAATGAAAAACTCTCCCAACACCAAGCCAGGTGATGCTCCGGCTGTCCCTGTGCTGCCGTCCATCGGGTTTTCTCGGTGGATCCAGATTGCTCCCTTCGTTCCGATGGGCCGAGAGACCTGGCGCAAGCTTGTTCGTGCCGGCAAGGCGCCGCAGCCGACGTACTTCTCTAAGACCTGCGCAGCGTACCGTAACGAGGACGTCCATCGGTTCCTCGCCGACCCGCTGAATTACCGGGTGGAGTAACGCATGCGTACTCTGCTCAAGCAAGCCATCATGGCTGCGTTCAACTGCGGAATCCTGCCGTTCTGTGCTGTGTCTCCGTTGATCCGCTTTCTGGATCTGGAGGCTTGCTGATGAGCCTCGAACTGCATCCACTGTGCACGCTCTTCCCCCGACTGGAAGGCGTGGAGTTTGAAGCGTTGAAGCAAGACATTGCGACGAATGGCCAGTTGCAGCCGATCGTTCTCCACGACGGCATGATCCTCGACGGCGGAAACCGCTACCGAGCGTGTGAGGAATTGGGGATTGAGCCGTTGATCGCCGAGTTGGATCTGGGCGACTACGATCTGCTGTCCTACGTTCTGTCCGTCAATCTGCACCGAAGGCATCTCACGCAGGGCCAACATGCGGCGATAGTGTCGGCGGCGACGAATTGGCTTGAGGCTGCTTCCCAGGGCGACAATCAATACACCGCTACGGCGCTGCTCGATCCGACGGTAGCTAAAAGTGGTCCGGCAACGTTGCCGGACCTCAACGCGGCCGAGGAGACCGGCAACGTTGCCGGTCTACAAACGGTCGCTGATCGTGCCTCCAAGGCTGGCGTTAGCGAGCGCACGCAGCGCATGGCCGACAAGGTCGCCAAGGCTGACCCTGAACTGGTGAAAGACGTTGCCCAAGGCAAGATCAGTCTTCCACAAGCGCTGAAGCGGGTAGAAGGCAAAGATCAGGCCTCGTCCGAGGCAAGCGCCGAAAGCGAATCTCTTCGTGTCGAGCACGGTCAGGAGTCCTCACGGGCTGCAACTTCCACGGACGATGCCGAATTTCACGCTCATGTGGACGACCTTTACGCGCAGATCGAACGATTGCAGCGCAGCAATGACGCTCTGACAGCCACGGACCAGGGCGCGGAAATGATGAAGCAGATGCAACTGCTGTTGAACGCTGAAAGCGCGCTGAGCGTTGAACGCGAGCGCGGGGCCGTGCGCGAGAAGCAGTTGAACTGGTTCGGTCGTCAATACGCGGAGATGCGGAAGATTCTCGGCGTGAAAAACGATCGAGACGTTCTTTCTGCTGTTCGCAAGCTGACGGAGAAACAGCTATGAGGGAGGCAACGCCTGAAGAATTGGCAGCATTCGAACATTTTGGTCTGCGTCAGTACCAAATCGAAGCTGTGTTGCGCGTGAGCGATGCGTATCGCAATGGCGCCCGCAATGTCCTCCTATGCGCTCCGACAGCCGCAGGAAAGACGCGGATATCAGCATGCGTTGCCTACCTCGCTTCTAATAACGGCAAGCATTCGCACTTCGTCGTTGATCGCGAAAATCTCGTCGACCAGACGTCGCGCACGTTCGACCAGTTCGGCGTGTCGCACGGCATCGTCAAGCAGAATCACTGGCGCTATCGGCCGTATGAGCGCGCGCAAATCCTCTCCATCCAGACGGTGATGCGCCGCGGTTGGCCCGACGATCCCAAGCCGAAGTTCATCATCGTCGATGAGTGCCATACGGTGCATGCCCCGACTAAAGACCGCCTCGCTGCCGGCGACGCACGCGGGCTTGGTCTAACGGCCACGCCTTTCACCAAGGGTCTCGGGCAGATCTACGACACGCTTATCAACGTCGAAACCACAAATCGTCTGATCGAGCAGGGCGCACTGGTTCCGTTCCGCATCTTCTCGCCATCGAAACCGAACATGGAAGGCGTCAAGGTCAACGCGGGCGAGTGGGAACAGAAAGAGGCCGCCAAGCGGGCACTCGAAGTCGTCGGCGATTGCGTTGCTGAGTACCTGAAGCATGGCAACAACCAGAAGTTCATTTGCAGCGCGATCACCGTAGATCACGCGCGCGAGATTCATCGCCAGTTCACCGCTGCCGGTATCCAGTGCGTCGTCTACACCAGCAGGGAAACCGACACTGAATGCGACGAGATCGTCTCTGAGTTCAGCAAGCCCGATTCGTTTATCCGTGGGCTGATAACCGTTTCGAAAGCAACGAAAGGCTTTGACGTCCCCGACGTCGGCTGCGTGATCATGTGCCGGCCGCTGCGCAAATCGCTTGCCGATCATATCCAGCTGCTCGGTCGGGGTCTGCGGACCAGTCCAGGTACCGGCAAGACAGAGTGCATCGTGCTCGACCATTCGGGAAATTGCGAACGGTTTTGGGACGAGATGAACGAGTTCTTCGAAACCGGAGCGCTCGAGCTTGACGACGGCAAGAAGAAGCCCAAGGCGGAGAAGAAGACGCCAAAGGCGGAAGACGCCATGGTCAAGTGTCCCCACTGCGCAACGCTCCACAAAGCGCGTCCAGCTTGCCCGAGTTGCGGCCACGAATATCCCGTACGCAAGACCGTCCAGCACGTCGAGGGGACGCTTCAGGAGATGCTCGCTAGCGGTAATCAGCGGCAACTGCTTACCGACGTGTGGCCTATGGTCTGCCAGTTCGCACGGCTTAAGTCGGACGACCAGGAACGAGCCAGACGGAAAGCCTACGCCATGTACAAGGAACTGACCGGGACGATGGCAAAGGCTGATTTCTTCACGACGATCCCGGTGCTACCGACGCCTGAAGTAGCGAGACGTCTTGCCAACGCGGAGAAGCGCTACTGGATCAAATGGCGCGCCGAGAAGAGGAAGGCCGCATGACCTTCGATCAGGCAATGATGGCTCACGGCCTGATTCCGCGCCACGTCGTCGGCGACGGTAAGTGGCACCGCTGCGCGACCGAGGACAAGCCGCGAAAGAAGAACGGCGCATACAACCTTTGGCTCGATGGCCGGCGAGGCTATTTCATCAACTTCGCGACTGACGTCGAGGCTATCGAATGGCGCGATGACACGCCGATGGCGGTGCGTGATCGCCGCGCGATGGATCAACGTATCAAACGGCTTCGGCAGCAGGAAGCGGCGGCGCGCGCTCAGGCTGTGCGCCGCATGCGCGAGCACTGGGAATCTCTCCCGATCCTCACTGAGTGGCACGCATACATAGAACGCAAGGGGTTGTCTCTGAGGGGCTGTCAAGGTGTCCGCCTGGAGGGAGACGACCTGGTGATCCCGATGTATCGCGGCGGCGCGCTGGTGAGCTTGCAGAACATCACGATCGACGGCCAGAAGCTCTACCGGAAGGGGTGTTCGACGCGTGGCGCGTCTTTTGTCATGTCGCGCACGGGAAGCACGGTCACCTGCTTTGTAGAAGGCTTTGCCACCGGCCTGGCTGTCTTTCAGACGGTCACCAATGCGTCCGTCGTTGTGTGTTTCGACGCACAGAACCTTATCGCCGTGGCCCAGGACACAAAGGTCCGCGGGATGGCTGTCGTGTGTGCAGATAACGACTGGGAAACGCAGCGCGACAGGGGCATCAACAAGGGCGTGGAGAACGGCAGGAAAGCCGCCGAAGCGCTTGGCTGCGGTATTGCCTACCCCGAGGGCATCAGGGGCACGGATTGGGCCGATGCGCTGCAGGAATGGGGCGATCGCGGCCCGGCAAAGGTCCGCATGCAGGTCCTGAAGGGGGCACGACTCGTCATCTGATGCAGCAAGGCACCGCGCTGGGCGGACACGGTTTAACACCAGCGGCGCGGGAAGACTCGGTACTGGGGGATAAGTCTGAAATACCGATAAGGGTGGCGAAGCTAGCGCCCGAGACTGAACGGCTGGCGGGTCATGCGGCTCCGGATGAGGAAGCATGTGAAGGCAGACCAGGATGGGCTAGGTCTGCCCACCAGAAAAGGAAGGGGTGGAGGGAGGTGTTGGAGAAGGAGTTGGTTAGTACCACTGGGGCCGAGACCGGCCGGATTCGATAGGAGAGAGCGATGGATGCGAACACGAAGGAAGTTATCGAGGTAGCTATTGGCGTTATCGGCGTCCTGATGGCTATCTGGCTTATTTAATCGGAGACACCATGGCCACGCTAAGGGAAATCTATCGGGAGAACTCGAGCACGCGTGCGATATGCATGATGCTCGACGGCGGTCCGCTGACACAGACGCAGATCTCTGCAGCGATCGAGGTTACCAACGGGACGGCATGCAAATGCCTGAAGCTTCTGATTGATGAGGGCTTCGTGAAACGTGGCCAGCGTGCCATGAGCCGGCAGCGCAACACGATCGGGCCGCGTCCATGGACGTACATTCGCACGTCTAAGGAGTTGCCGTCGACGAAGGCAGCTGAGACGGTCATGTCAGCCACGCTCGACCTGTGCAACATCATGAACAGCATCATCCGGCGCCGTCCCCGGCCGTTCATTCCGCTCGCAGTGCCCAGGAACTGCAGCGTCATCGTCAGGAGCTTCGCATGATCCAAATAACCGACATCAACGGCCGGAAACGTTACCTGTCGCCGGACGCTATAGCATCCATAACCGAGTCAGGTCCAAATTCGCACGGCATTCGATCGATCGTCAAGCTGTTCGACAAAAGCATCATTGAATCTCAGGAATCAGCCGATCAAATTGCCACCCTTGTGGATGGACAGTTGTGAGCGAAGCATCGCACCGCTTCGATAACGCCAAGCGACGCCGGCCAGACAGCCATGCCCGACAGGCAATGTTGACGCCCGCTTATGCTCTCGAGCCGATCCGTGCGCTACTCGGTGGAATTGGGCTTGACCCGTGCACTGAACCGGACAACCCGACGCGCGCCGATCAGTTCTATCACCTGCCTATGGACGGCTGTGCGCTTCCGTGGGATGCAGCGACGGTGTTCTGCAACCCGCCATACGGCGAAGCGCGCGACCGATGGGTTGACCGATGCGTAGAAGTGGGCGCGACAGGACGGAAGGTAGTTCTGTTGATCCCGGCGCATCCGGACACGCGGACTTTTCAGCGAGCCATGGCGGCCTGCACGACGGTCCTGTTCGTTAAGGGGCGTCTAAAGTTTGGCGTGCTGCGAGAAAACCGCCGACAGGAAGCGGCAAGCCACGGATCAGCGATTTTCGGATTCGGCGTCGATTTAAGTCCGCTCGGCCCAATTCTCGGAGCGGTCGTTACGCCCTGTAGAGAAAGAGGTTTTGAATTGGAGTTTGAGCAATGAGAGTAGTCCTAACGGGGAAAAACTCTTAACCTGATTGCATCTCCAAGCGCGGCTTTCGCCCGGTTCGCCGGGCTCTTTTTTCGATGAAGCCTGATTCAGTCCTGTGTCCTAACTGCGGCAACGAATGGCAGATCCCGCTGCTGGCAATGGTCCGGCGGCGCGCGCCATTGTGGTGTCACGCGTGCGTGAAGAGGGCAGATGAGCGGCTCGTCGAGGCGTTGCGCAGGTATCCCGATGGAGAAGTCTCATGCATGCTCCCTTCCGTTGCGGACACGCGGCGGTAAATAGACCTGGCCGGGTAAGGGAGCAGCCGTGAGAGTGAATGCGCAGGCTGATGCGCAACGGTAGGCACGAGACACAGCGAGGCGCGGTGGTTCGCTTGCAGGGTTGATTGACGGTTCGATTCCGTATTCTACGACTGCCATTGCCGGAAACCTGAATGCCGGAGATCAGCACCGGCCACTCTCAACGAACGACCGCAAAAAGGCAGCGCGGTATAGAAGAAACGCCGATGGGGGGCCATAACCCAGCCCTAGCGGAGAAAAGGATCTGGCAACGGATCCGGCGTAGCGCCTGCCGCGATAAACGTACCGAACTTGGCGAGCTTGAATGTGAACGCCTTGGAGCAGATGGAAAGGTCACCGCACACGGGCGCGACAGTCTGCTTAGGTTAGATAAACCCACCGCTACCGCATCAAATCGATGCGTCTCGGGTGTGGTGCTTGAGAAGAGACGCCCATCCGGTTATGCCACTTGCTGCGCATGCCGGAGCCGCCCACCAGGAGGTTAAGAAATGAACGGAGCATCTCACCCCGGCCGCTGGGAAGTCCGAGGCTTCTATAACAACCGCGGACGCCAACCGGGCCAGATGGCATGCCACACCTGGCACACGTCGGAAGTCTCGCGCGACATTGAGATTTCCGCTTTCCGGTCCCGTCAAGACATCGGACTGATCGAATCCCGCGAAGCCGGCGGCCAATGGAGCCCAGCATGATGACCTACACCATATTCGTACCGGACGGCACCGTGCTCGCCCACATGAGCACGCCAGTCCCGCCCACGGTCGAGCAGATGGCGGATCATTGCGCAGAGATCAGCGGCTTTGCGGATCGGGACGAATGGATGATGGCGACGGGCGTGCATCAGATCGCCTACGCGCCGTTGCACTGACGCCAGCGGATAAAGAGACCTCGCTTCAACATCGGATCAAACGGCAACGTTGCCACTTGATCTGCCTCGCGCGCACGCACGCGTATGGAAAGGCTCAGGAACGGGTGGAGAAGGGAGGGAAAGGTGGCGGTTTCGGGTCTCGCCCGCGCCTCCAAAACATCCATTTCGATGCCAAAATCGCCGATTTCGCCGGCCTGACGTCACCTTACAGACTCACGACATTGCATCGATGTTGCACTGCGATTAGGGCGAAACCGAAGATTATCAGACGCATCGAAGAGAATAAGTCATTGATTATTAACGGTTGTTGCACCGCACACCAATTTGACATAATGGATATGATCACTTTTTCGCTGCGGTACGAGGGCGATTTCGCAGACTAATAAGAACGATTCTCAACTCTGGGACCACCCGGGGACCCACGGACGGGGGTAACCAATTTTCGGAGACCTCCTTTCCAATCTGCGCACAGGAAAAACACCGATGATCCTCGGCACTGGAGGATCGCATGGCCCTGACGAACGCAGCACTGCTCAAAACGATCTCGGACGACCGGGCGCTAGGCTCCGCCATGCTATTCCCGCATCGGCATCCGCAGGCGTCGCCCAGGTTTCACGTCGAAGTGATGGACCTGTGGAGATGCGCCGATGAGTGGGTGTTGATCGAGGCGTTCCGGGAAGGGGCGAAGTCCACGCTCTCGGAGGAGCATCTTCTGATCGAAGCGTGCTTTGGAAACTTCGGGTACTGCCTGATCATCGGCGAGACGTACACGAAGGCTTGCCAGCGTCTTGAGGCGATCAAGTTCGAAGCCACGCGCAACATGAAGTTGCAGGGTCTGTTCGGGCGCCTGAAGCAATCGGGCAGGGTGTGGAATGAGCACCAGATGGAACTCTCGAACGGAGTGCTGCTCGAGGCGCACGGCTGGGAAGAAGAGTTCCGCGGCTTCAAGTGGCGCGATGCCCGTCCGGATCGGGCATATCTCGACGACATCGAAAACAAGGAGAGGGTGAAGGATAAAGCCGCGGTCGATGCGTCGATGCGGAAGATCTACCTCGAACTGATACCGGCGATGGACAAGGTCAAGGGCAAGGTTCGGATAACTGGGACCCCTCTTGCCGAAGACTGCATGATCACGCGGTTGCGTGACAACCCGGACTGGACGTCGCGCCGCTACCCGATATGCAATGGCGACATCGACGACCCGGCGACTGAGGCGACGTGGCCCGATCGTTATCCGATGGACTGGATTCGCCAGAAGCGCGACGAGATGGAGCGCGCCGGCCAGCTGCGCGGGTTCATGCAGGAATACATGCTCATGGCGATCGGCTCGCAGGATAAGCCGTTCGAGTCGGACCAGATCCGCGAAACGCCGCTCGATCCCGCTCCATGGATGCCCAAGGTGGTAATCACCGATCCGGCCCGAACGGTCGACGTTAAGAAAAGCGACCGCACCGGCCGCGTGGTGCTCAGCCGGCTTGGGACCACGATCTATGTCCATGCGTCGTCGGGCGAGTTCTGGAAACCGAACGAGATCATCGAAGACCTGTTCACGACGTCCCGGCGATTCAATAACGCCGCGGTGGCGATCGAGAAAAATTCACTCGACGAGTGGCTTCTTCAGCCGATGCGCGCGGAAATGCTTCGCCGCGGCGTGACGCTGGCATTGAAACCTCTGTCCGCTCCGCAGGACCGCGACAAAGAACAATTCATTATGGGTCTTCAGCCTTTTTTCGACGCGGGTGACATCGTGCTCGTCGGCGGGAAAGGCGCACACCCGAAGCTTGTCGCCGAGATCCTCAACTTCCCTTCTGGCAAGCGCGACATCCTGAACGCGCTCGCTTACTTCCAGCGTGTTTTCTCGGGGGCGGCTGTGTACGAAGAATTCGGTGAATGGAACCTGATCGACGGTTACGAGCCTTCCGCGCATCACGCGATGGCGCTCGCGTTCAATGCGGCCGGCGCCGAAACGACCGCGGCCCTGATCTGCATCGAAGGTGAGCGGATGGTCGTTGTCGCGGACTGGATCTCGCCTGTTCCTCCTGCCCAGGCGGTGCCCGATATTGCCCAGCTTGTGCGCGCTGCGTTTCCGCGTGCGCGTGTGACCGCATGGCTACCGGGCGACATTCTGGACCAGTCCGACCGCATGCAGATTGTCCCCGCATTGCGCGCGTCGAAACTTCATCCGATGCGCGGCGGCTACATCAACGTCTCACGTGGCGCGCTGTCGCCGATGATCCGCACCGAGTCGCGAGGGAAGAGACTGTTTCTTGTGGACTCCGGAGCAACTCACACGCTGAACGCACTGGCGGGCGGATACAACTATCCAGTGAATCGGGCAGGAAATAAAGATAGCCTCCCTGAGACTGGCCCGCACCGCACCTTGATGGAAGGTCTGGAATCGGCCACTTACGTGATCAGTTCGCAGCGCAACGACGTCATCCCTGACGGCGTTCACACCGCGGTCAACCCGCAGGGCGCTTCCTATCTAACGTCTCTGCCGAGGAAATGAACATGGCTATCTCGAAATCGAACACGCCCAAAGCACCGTCGCAAAGCCCGACCAGCTTCTACCAGGGCAAGCAGCAAGGCGGCGCGCATGGCAAGCCGGAAAAAGTCGGTGAACGCCTGAAGGGGGGCCCGATGCGTGAAAAGATGGGCAAGAGTGGGCTCTGATCATGAAAAAGCGATTCGGGAAAGGCGACGCAGGCAAGGGCGAGACCCGCTCAGAGTCCCGCGACATGCGCAGCTTCTACGGCAAGACGCCGAAGAAGCCCGAGCCGGACGATAAGCCGGCGCGCTCGCCGCGCGATCGCAACACCGGCTCATCTCTGCGGAAGAAGCTCGCCGGCAAGGTTATCGGCTGATGGCCCGCTCGAAAAAAGAGAAGAAGCAGGAAGAAAAGCCCGCAGTCGAAACATTGGACTCGCGGGCTCTCGACGCTGAAAAGACCGGCGAAGAGTTGGAGAACTGGGCCGATCAGCCCGACTCAGAAGCATATACAGAAGCCGCGAAGCTCTACACGAAAATCGCGAAGTGCTTCGAAAACAAGCAGGAACAGATGGACCGGATTGAGGAGTACTGGTCGATCTTCAATGCGCAGCCCGACGAGAACGCTCAGTACTCTGGCAACAGTCAGTGTTACATCCCCGCGGTGCGCAACGCCATCAAGGCGCGCATGAAGCGCACGCTTGCGCAACTGTTCCCGGTGAATCACAAGCACGTCGGCGCCACCGGTCCCGACGGCAATATCCCGTTCGCTCAGGTCAGTCTCCTCGAGCATTACATCCGCAGCGCGAATCTTCGCGACGTGGTGCGCGCCGACCTGATTGCCGGCGACGTGACGGGGCAATGGAATCTGTACATTGACTGGACGAAGACGTATCGCAAGGTCACGGAACTCGTCCAGAAACCGCCCATCCTTGAAGACGACCAGATTGGCGTCACGGTCGAAGACGTCACGGTCGACAAGGACGAGTGGGAGTGGGAGAAAGACCCGAAAGAGGTGATCGAGGAAGGTCCGGACGTGGTGCCGTTCGCGACTGAAGATCTGGCCGTCTATCCGCCGACGTGCAACGACATCCAGAAAGCGACCGCCACGGCGATCAAACTGCGCATGTCGAGCGACGCAATCCAGCAGTTCGTCGATGAAGGCGTGTTCGTCGGTCACACCGCGAAAGACATCATCGAACGGATGGCGCAGCCCAGCAAGGGGCGCGAAAAATACGTCTCGCCGAAGAAGCGCACAGGCGACGCAGGCATCCGCACCGAAGGCACCTACAAATATGCGCTGATCTATGAAGTTCACACGAATCTTGACCTGGGCAAAGGGAAAGAACCGTGCTTCGTCTATTACGCGGGCGCGGAAGAAATTCTTGGCATTATCCGCAATCCATTTTGGTCTGGAAAACGGCCGATTCTATCAGCGCCGATCGAGAGAATTCAGGGTTCGGCGTTCGGTGTTTCGATGGTTGAGGCGGTCAAGTTCCTGCAATGGAACCTGAACGATTACTGGAACATGGGTCAGGACAGCGCGCAATATGCGCTGCTGCCGATCGTGATGACGGATCCTCTGGCCAACCCTAACTATCAGAGCATGGTGATGGGTCTGGCCGCGGTCTGGTTGACCGACCCGAACAAGACGCGGTTTTCCCAGTTCCCGGCGATCTATAAGGACGCCGTGGCGCTCTGCCAGGCGATCAAGCAGGAGATCAACGAGTCGATGGACGTCAATGACGCCATGCTCGGCAAGGCGCCGCAGGGACGAAAGAATCAGGCAATGATGGCCGCCATGGCGCAGGCGCAGGAATCGAACATTATCGATCACGCGAAGCGGTATGAGGACGTCATTCTCAATCCGCTGCTTGAATGGATGTTCGAGCTTGACCGGCAGTTCCGAACGAAGGAAATCACGGTCGAAGTACTGGGCGAAGTCGGCGCGCGCGCGAACCTGCAGGACATCCCTGTTCAGGCGTTCGGCGAACGCTTCTTCTTCCGCTGGTGCGGCACGTCGTACCAGAACAACATGCAGCGCATGCAGCAGATGATCGCGTGGATGAACGTGCTGCGCGGAATTCCGCCGCAGCAGCTTAACGGCCGCCGGCTGGACATCGGTCCGATTCTCGAGTTCGGCACAGAGCAGATTTTTGGTCCCGAGGTGGCGCCGCGGATCCTGATCGACGAACGCAATCAGTTCCACGTCGAGCCCGACGATGAAAACCTGATGATGCATAACGGCCTGATGGCTGAGATCCATCAGGCAGACGATGACCGCCAACACATTCAGTCGCACCTGATGGCGGCGCAAATGACCGGCGATCAGGCGGGACTTTTCCGCGCGCATATCCAGCAGCACCAGCAGGCCATGCAGGCGAAGTTGCAGGCATCGATGCCGAAGCCGCAGGGGCAGCCGGGCGTGCCCGGCGGCGCGGCTCCAGGAGTCGCAGGTACACCGCGGCCCGGCGCGCAGCCTGGCTTGCCTCGCCCGCAAGGTCCGGCCGGCATGATCCATCCGGACCAACTTCAGTCACCGACAGTGGAGCCACGATGAAACGCTTCGTTGCGCGGTGCACGCCGTGGGGAACAATCCAGACCGGAGATTTCTTCGCACGCCTGAGCGATGCGGAAAAGTCCGCGGTGATCATGCACGAACGCGGCCACATTGCTAACCGGGACGCGCTCCGTCGCTTCTGGTGGGTGCTGTCGTTGCAGATCGTGTTCCGTTCGCAATGGGTGTTCGAGCGTTGCCGTGAACAGGAATTCGCCGCCGATGAATACGCCCGCGCGCGTGGTCACGGCGCGGGGCTCCGTTCGTTCCTGAGACGCTTTCCGCAGACGTCCGGTCCTCTTTATCCCAGCACACGGCAACGCCTGGAGGCACTAGATGTCTGACCAGTTTCTGATCATCCCGCCGCAGGTTCGCGCCGCGGGAACCGACGTACCTCCCGAGCAGATCCAGGCTGCGCTTAACTCGATCGCGCAGCAGGTAACCATCGCCCTGAACACTCTCGTCGGCGAGCCCGAACCGCCAACCGGTCCAGCGGGCGGCGATCTGAGCGGCACATATCCGAACCCGACGGTCTCGAAGGTCAACGGTGTCGCGGCCGGCACGATGGCGAACCAGAACGCGAACGCCGTCGCGATCACTGGCGGCTCTATCTCGGGCACGCCGATCAGCGGTGCGACTGGATCGTTCACCAGTGTTTTCGCAAACGGCGGCGCGGTGCCCGGTGTCGCGACGACTGGCACCCAGATTTACAACAGTCCTAACCCGACTGTGCAGCTAATCGATTCGATCCGCAGCGCAAACAATAAAAACGCGTTCATGACGTGGGGATCGACTGTCCTCGCGTTGGGCTTCGCGAACGATGCTTTCACGGGATTCACAAACGCGCTGGCGATTACCGGCGGTCAGGCAACTGGCATTAGCGGTATCACCTCCAATAGTGGATCTGGTACGTGGGCTCATACCGGCGCATTCAGCGCAACGAGTTTCACCGTCTCGACGGCGATCGGCGTGGCATCAGGTGGTACCGGCCGCGCGACCCTGACCGCACATGGCGTGCTCATCGGCGAAGGAACTGCAGCGGTCAACCAGACTACTGCGGGCACAGCAGGGCAGGCACTGGTGAGCGGCGGCGCGAGCGCTGATCCCGCTTTCGGTATAACCGGCGTCAACGGCGGCGGTACCGGACTTGCAACTCTAACCGCGCATGCCGTAATGCTGGGAGAAGGTACGTCTAACGTTGCGTTCGCCGCACCGTCAACGGCGGGACTGGCGTTGATCAGCGCGGGTGCTTCAGCTGATCCGGTTTTCGGTCTTCCGACAGGCGCGCTGATCAACGTTCAGGTTTTCACGTCGAGCGGCACCTATACGCCGACGACTGGGACAAACAGCGTCGTCGTCCGGGCGCAAGGCGGTGGCGGCGGTGGCGGGGGCGTAGGAGCATCCTCTGCCAGTCAGGTATCAGTAGGGCAAGGCGGCGGTGCTGGTGCATACGCAGAGGGTCGTCTTACCAGTGGTTTCTCTGGAGCAACCATCACGATCGGCGCTGGTGGGAATGGTGGCGCGGCGGGAATAAACAATGGCTCCACAGGCGGAACGACATCATTCGGGGCATCGATCAGTTGCCCTGGAGGGATAGGTGGGCAGGCGGCCGGCTCGGCGGCGGGGCCGGCAGTGATCGGCAACCAGGGGCCGAGCAGCGTAGCAACCGGCGGGTCTATTTTGAATGCGACAGGGGCCGCTGGCGGCCTGGGCTTCAACTTCGGTATTGGCGACTCGGTTTCCGGATATGGCGCGTCGAGTTCGTTCGGCGCGGGCGGTCAATCTCAGGTTTCGACCACTGCAGCAGGTAACGCCGCCACAACCAAGGGGGCAGGTGGGGGCGGTGCGCTTTCCGTGAACGGTGGCGCTGCTCAAGCTGGCGGTAACGGTGCAGCCGGTCTCATTATTGTTTTGGAGTACGCATAGTCGTTGCTGTGCGCAGGAAATATTTGTAAAACACTCGCAACCCTGTTCAGGAGAACATTGTGCGCAAAAACCGTATTGCCGTATTGATGGGACTCGTCTTTCCGGCGATCGGTCCCGGCCAGAATCCCAACCTGACGATGAACGGCGCTCTGCCGGATCAGGTGGGACTGAACAACGCGATCCTCGGCATCAATCCGTTTCAGGAAGTGATCTACAACGCAGATGCGGCGACCGCCTCGAAAACGCTTGCCGCGACCGAGATCTGCGGTGCTGCGCAAGTCTATCTAGCGTTCACGGGCACGGCCGGCGCAGGCGTCGCCGCAACGCTGCCGACGGTCGCGAACCTGATCGCCGCTCTTCCGGCCGCCGTCCAGTCTTCGCCGGTCGGGCTTTCCTGGCAGCTTCGGATCATCAACGTTGCCACGACCCAAACCATCACTGTCACGACGAACACCGGCTGGACCGTGAGTGGTACAGCAACGATCGCCACTACCGTGTGGCGCGACTTCGTCGTCACTATCACCAGCGCGACAACGGCGACGATTCAAGCCGTTGGCGCAGGTAACGCGTAAGGAAGCGGAATGAACAAACTCCTCAAGCGCCTTCTCGGTTTGCTGTTTCCGGGCGTAGGTGACGATGACGCAGGTGCCGACGCAGGCGGCGATGCCGGCGATGCCGGTGCATCAGATGACGCGGGCTCAGATGACAGCGGTCTCGCGGATCTGGAATTCGACCTGGTCGAAGACACGCCATCTCCGAGCGCTCGCGGCAACGAAGCGGATCGGCTCGCCCGTCTCGAAGCAGAGGTTGAGCGACGTGGCCGCCTCCGTGACGAAGAAATGCGCCGTGTATCGACGACGGCTCCGCCTGTCGATCCCGAGTTTCAGCGTGAAGAGGAACGGCTCCGCGCAGCGGATACGTCAGAAATGGAGCGCTGGCAGATCCAGGCGAACCGCACGCTTCGTCAGACGCAGTTGGAAGCCCAGCGCGCACGCATGGAAGCGTCCGACCTGATGGACCGCACGCGCTTCGAATCGAAGTTCAACAGCGACCCGCGTCGCGCCAAGTACGCGGACCGGGTAGAGGACGCGATTGCGCAGGAGCGCGCGCAAGGTCGAAGCGTTTCGCGCGAGTCGGTCTATTACTACATGCTCGGCAAGGACATCGCGGACGGCAAGCTTAAAGCCAAGGCGAAAGCCAAGGTTCCGGCCGCAGACGTTCCACGCGGGCGCACGCCGAATGCGCGGTCCGACGTGTCGAACCGACGCGGCAATACCGAACAGGACAAGCGTCGTGCTCGTCTTGAAAATCTGAACATCTGACCAACCAGCAAGAGGAAACCATGATGACAACCCAACTGGCCCTTCTGCTGGGCCTCCTGTTCCCCGGCGTGACGAATAGTTCGTCGAGTTTCACCGCCGACGTCGAAGCGTACATTCAGGAAGAAGTTGAGCCGCTTGCGCGCCGTCAACTCGTCGCGTACCAGTTCGGCAAGCCGCTGAAGCTCGACACGAACCGCGGCACCACGTACACCGCTTCGCGCTACCAGCGCCTGCCGTTGCCGTATGCACCGCTTCAGGAAGGCGTAGCGCCTCCCGGTGAAGCGATGACGCTGCAACAGGTCACCGCGACCGCGCAGCAGTGGGGCGACCGCGTCATCATCACCGACGTGGCGAACCTGACCATCAAGCATCCGCTTTTCCAGCAGGCGTGTGAACTCGTCGCGTTGCAGCTTCCTGAAACGCTCGAACGCAACACGATGAACACCCTGTTGTCGACGACTCAGGTGAACTACGCTAACGGCAAGACCAGCCGGGCGAACCTGCTGAACACCGACGTCATGACGCCGCACGAGAACAACCGCGTCGTCGGTTCGTTCCTGACGTATGGCGTGCCGCGCTTCCAGGGCGACGAGCGCGAAGACATGATGATCGAAGCGGGCGCATACCGTGATCCGTCGCGGACGCCGGCTGTCATGCAGCATTACGTCGGCCTGATCCATCCGCTGTCGGCGCAAGACATGCGCGAGAACAGCACTGTCGCGACGGCATGGTCGTATAGCGACATCAATCGCCTGTACAACAACGAACTCGGCGCATTCGGCGGTACGCGCTTCGTCGAATCGAACATGATTCCATTCTGGACTGGCGTCGCAGCCATCCAGGGCACGGCGTCTGCATCGGGCGGCCAGCTTGCGACCGGAAACTACTTCGTCCAGGTCACCGCGGCGCCGGCTCAGACTTCGGTCGAGCAACAAATCTACCAGGTGTCGAACTCGATCAGCGTGACGGGCCCGACCGGTTCTATCTCGGTCGTGTTGCCGCAGCTGGCCGGCTATGTGTTCAACATCTACATCGGCACGACGGCCAACCCGTCGAACCTCGCCACGGCTGTCGGCAATGGCGTGCCGGTGACTGGTGTCTACGCTGGCCAGGCGACCCAGCTTCAGCCGAACCAGACGGTAACGGTGACGGGTGTTGGCGCCACGCAAACGCCGCCGGCCGCTCCGGCAACGGGCGTGTCTGTGTACCCGGTGATCTACATCGGCAATCACAGCTACGGTCAGGTGCTGCTCGAAAACCCCGAGTTCCACTACCTGACTGGCGCCGACAAGTCTGACCCGCTGAACCAGACCCGCGTCGTGTCGTGGAAGGTCTTCTACGGCTCGATCATTCTCAACCAGGCGTTCCTCGCGCGCGTCGAATGCGGCTCTGCATTCAGCGCAGGGTACAGCGCCGGCACGCAGGCTTAAGGAGTAGTTGATGCCACCGCGTAATCCGACAGAAGAAAACAAGCCCCTCCCTGAGGGGGGTTCTTCGAACGGCGACGATCTGCTCAAGGCGGATTCGGAAGGTTCGCTAAAAGCCCGTATCGCGGAGCTTGAGGCGGAGCTGGCGAAATCGACCGCCGCGAAGGATCTGGCCGAAGAAGAATCGGCACGTCTTTCCGCGCAGGCGCAATCGGCGATCTTCACGACCGGTGTCGTCGAACGGCCGGCCGGTAAGAACGAAGACGGCGACGACCTCTGGTGGTACCGGATCGACCTGTCGCCGTCCGGTGGAACGGAAATCAAGATCAACGGATTTCCGTACTACCACGGCCAGACGTACAAGCTGGGCACTGATCTGCTGCGCTCCGTGAAGGAGATCGTTGCTCGAACCTGGGACCATGAGAACAACATCATGGGCGCCAATGAAAACATGTTCCGCCGTGCGCAAGAGAAGGTCTTGCGTGGTGGCGATCGCCGCGGATAAGAGGAACCATGACAGAAAAACTGGAAACGCCGGTAATCGGTAATTTTTCGATCACACTGCCGGCGCCCAATGGCGCGCAACTGTCGGTGAGCGGGTATCTGTACGGCAATGAGTCGAAGGAATCGCTCGACGACCGTATGGACATATGCCGTGAATCGCTGGCACGTCAACAACGCATCCTCGAAATTCCGGTTCTCGAGGAGAAAATGAAGATGCTCGCGCAGACGAAAGCCGACATCGAAGCCGCGTATGTTGATCTGCTCGAGCGCAGGAAGAAGAAGAGTTCCCTGACGAGTCAGGAGACTGCGAGCATGACCAACTATCCGACTCAGATCAAGACGATTGAGAAGGAACTGGAAAAGGCTCGCACGAAGATCGACGAAGCACGCAAGGCGCCCTGATGGCATACCTCCAGGCCCAGCAGATAGTCGCGCGCGCTTGCGCGATCGCCAAGTGTCCCGGCTTCATCCAGCAGGGCGGCATCTATCTGAATATGGTCCTGGAGGATCTCTGGTTGCATCGCGACCTGAAGATCAACCGCGTAACCGAATTTCTCCCGGTGCAGGCGAACAATTACGGGCCTATCACGCTCCCGTTGAACTACCTGCGCACGTATGACCTGTTCTTTCAGCAGAACAACCTGCCGTATTTCCTGCATCCGATTTCCATCGAAGAGTGGGACCAGGAATTCAAGGATCCGTCGATCGCGAACTATCCGTATGAGTTCATGACGACGCTGCTCGACGAAACGAGCGCGCAGGCGGCCAACTCGGCCGGCGACCTGTACATCTACCCGCAGTCTTCCGGACTGATCACGCTGACCCATCGATACATGGTGAAGCAGCCGGACATCACCACTCCGGAGACGTCGACCGTGATTCCGTGGTTTCCCGATCAGCAGTACCTGATCAAGGCAACCGCAGCGGAGTTGATGACGGAGTCGGATGACACACGCCAGGAATCGTTCCGTGCTCAGTGCATGGACATGCTGCGCACGCATCTGATCATGGAAGGCGATGAACAGGCGGTCGTTAAATCTGTGCGGCTCGACCCGCGGCGCTTCCATTCAAACCGGACGCTCAAGCCTACGAAGATCACAGACTAGGAGCGGACATGGCTATTCGGAACGGTAAGCCGGTTCGCTTTACGCCGAAAGGTATCTGTGATGCATTCGACGCGACAGATGCTTTTCCGGGTGCATGCGAACTTCTTTCGAATCTGGTGTTTGACCAGGGCAATCCTGAACTTGTCGTGTCCCGGCCAGGTGTAGGCGCGGCCGACACTACATTTTCCGGATTCACTACGCCGACCTATGTGTCCGTGTATATCGTCGTCGGCAATGTTGCCTACGGCATGGTTTCGAGTGGGCGTAATGCCGGGCATGACGAGCCGTTTGCTTACAACGTCGTCACGAACACATTCATCACGATTTCGGGCGTGACGTCGGCCAATACGCCGACCTCGCCTGCGACCAGTGGACCATGGACGCCGCCCACTATGGCGGTGATCAGCACGAAGATTATCGTCACGCATCCTGGATTCAGCGGTACCGGGACGAACTTCTTCGGTGTGATCGACATCACGACTCCATCGGCGCCGGCCTGGTCGTCGGCTAATACGGCAACGAATGCGCTCCCTGGCGTTCCGACTGCTGTAGCCAACTACAATAACCGCGCTCACTTCGCGGTGGGCAACGTCGACTATTTCAGTGACGTTCTGGTGCCGACGACGCGGACCAACGCAACGCAGTCGGTGACTGTTGGCGACACGACTCCAATTACCGCATTTTCTGGATTGCCGGTTCAGACGACGTCGGCCGGCGTGATCGGTGCGCTTGTGATCTTCAAGGCGTCTCAGATCTGGCAGTTGACTGGCGACACGACTACTAGCAATCTCGCGCTGAATTACATCACGCTCACGACGGGATGCTCTTCGCCGCGCAGTGTAGTTCAGGGACCGTTCGGCATCTTCTTCGCAGGACTGGACGCGCCGTACATCCTGAATTTTCTCGGCACGCTGGTTCCACTATCGAGCAGACCTGGAACCGACTTCCCCGCGGATCTGCAGGTGCCGTTTCAGAACTGCACCGAGCCCACGCGTGTCTCCGCCGCGTTCGCTGGCAACATCTATCGCGTCTGCGTTCCTACGCTGATCCTGGGTCAGACGCAGACCAACGATTACTGGTACGACATCCGCAGGAAGCGCTGGACAGGCCCGCATTCATTTCCGTATGACTGCGCCGCGCAGTTCGGAAATTCCTTCGTGCTGTCGTCTCCCGCGCAGGGCGCCGCGCTCTTCGTGAGCACGACGATTCCAACGTCGAACAGCACATATCTCGACGCGGGTACGGCGATGGTGAGTCATCTGCGCTCATCGAATTTCCCGAAGACGGGACACATGGCTGAGGTTCAGGTTGTCGAATCGACGATTGAACTCGCGTCGACGGGTAATCCGGTGAACTTCAACATCACGGCGACGGACGATCAGGGAACGACGCTTCAAACGACGTTCATCCAGACGCCGTCGTCGGGCTCCAAGTGGGGAGCGTTCAACTGGGGCGCGGCTAACTGGTCGTCCAACGTCAGCATTCCTCACGTCTACACGATCCCGTGGCCCGCCGCGCTTGTGTTCCAGAAGATGTCCATAGACGTGACGGTGACGCCGGTCAATTCGGTGTCGATCGGTACGTTCTTTGCCCGGTATCAGGACACCGGTTATACGAATCAGGGGTAAATCATGTCGATCATCGGTTCTCTACCTAATACCCTGGCGAACGGCACTACCGCCGATGCCTCTCAGGTCATGGCGGACCTGAATTTCATCGTCAACCAGGTGAACTCAAACGCCCAGCCGGCGGGCTCGTATGTGACGACAGGGACGCTTGCTGCGCCGGCAGGAACCCGTATGGCATTCCACCAGGCGGCGGCTCCAACTGGCTGGACGATCGATACGACCATCACGAACCACACGTGTCTGTATGGCACGACTGGCGGCGGCATCGTCAGCACTGGCGCGGGATATTCGTCGTTCGTGTCGAGCGGCTGGTTCACCGACCTCCACGTCCTGAGCGTCTCAGAAATACCTGCCCACACGCACAACGTCGCGGCGATTACAGGCAGCGGCGTTCAGTCGGGCGCTGCCTCGGCCGGTAACTTCAGTGGTGGATTAGTGAGCACCGATGGAGGTACCGGAGGCGGGGGTGGCCACAACCACAACATCACGACGAAATTCCAGTACATCACGCAGATGATCGCGGTGAAATCATGAACCAGAAATGTCCACTCATTAAAAAGCAGTGCATCGAATCCGCGTGCACGTTCTGGACGCACATGCTCGGCATGCATCCGCAGACCGGCAATCCGGTCGATCAGTGGGGCTGCGCGGTGACGTGGCTGCCTTTGCTGCTTGTCGAGAATTCGCGTCACGCGCGCGGCGTTCAGGCAGCTGTTGAATCAGCGCGAAACGAGATCACGCAACGTCAGGACGTGCTGAATTCAGCAGTGCGGCCGGCAACACAGCGGGCACCCATTGAGGACGTGAAACATGAGCAGCTACGCGATCATTGAAAACGGGAAAGTGGCGAATGTGATCCTGTGGGACGGGTCAGCGCAGTGGACGCCGCCGGCCGGCGCGACTGTCGTCGAGATAGCGGACGGAGTCTCTTGCGGACCCGGATACACATTCGACGGCACGGATTTCATTGCGCCGCCAGCGCCTCCACCAATGCCAATCTGAAGACTTTAAACACGGGGGAAAAAAATGGACGATAAGCGCACTTTGACCGAGGCCGATGTACGAGCCATCGCGGAGCAGATCGAAAAGGGAATCACGCAGAAATTCCAGTTGAACGTCGGCCGCGGTGTACTCGGTCTCGTCTGGAGGGTGATTCTCTACACGCTTATCGGACTCGCGGCATATGGCGCGGGCGGTGGCTTCAAAAAATTTCTGTAGGAGATGGGTGATGAGCATCTGGTCAGCAATCGAAAGTGAATTCAATGCGATCGTCGCGGACGCGCGCTCGGTACCTGAGAAGCTCGCCGCGCTCGTCGATCTGCACGGTAAGGCTCAGGGCCTGGCAGGTATCGAGACGACCATCATGACAATCATCGAAGACACAACGAAGGTCACCGACGAAAAGGTCACTGCGATCCTGCAGGCGGTGGGAAAGTTGTGAGTTCGTTCGATGACGCCTTCGATGCTCTTATCGGCAACGAAGGCGGCTATTCGAACAACCCGAAAGACCCTGGCGGCGAGACCATGTGGGGCGTCACTGCTCGGGTAGCTCGGTCTTATGGCTATGTCGGCCCGATGAAAGACCTGCCGCGCGATACCGCGAAGGCGATCGCGAAGAAGCTCTATTGGGATCCGCTGTCGCTCGATTCATTTGATCCGCGCGTCGCGTTCCAGATATTCGATGCGAACTATAACGGCGGCCACCCGGTTATCTGGATGCAGGGCGCTGCGGGATCTCCGGTGGATGGTCTGATCGGACCTAAGACGATCTCCGCCGTTCAGGCTGTCGATCCGTTGCGCTTCATGATGCGATGGAATTCTCTGCGACTGACCTACTTCACGTCGCTTAAAACGTGGCCGGATTTCGGCAAGGGATGGGCCCGCCGGATCGCCAGCAACCTCATGAAAGGGGCCGCTTGATGCCGCTGATTCCTATCGCTATGGCGCTGGCTCAATTCGCGCCGATGATCGCTGGATGGCTTGGAGGCTCCAAGGCTGAGGACGTCGCCGGCAAGGTCGTCGGCATCGCCCAGGCGGTCACTGGTCAGTCTGCTCCTGATGCCGCGCTCGCCGCAATTCAGGCAGACCCGGCGCTCTCGCTGCAGTTTCAGAAAGCGGTGCTCGACAATCAGGCTCAGTTGGCGCAGATCGCTGCCGATCTTGAGAAAGCAGAACTCGCGGCGGACCAGGCCAACACCTCGACGATCAATCAGACGATGCAGGTAGAGGCAAAAGCCGATCATTGGCCAACATATAGTTGGAGACCGTTTATCGGGTTCTGTTTCGGTTTGCTGGGGCTCTCAGCCGGCCTGACTGTGACCATCGCGTATATCGGCGTCATGTTCCTACACGTTGACGCTGCTGTTCTCACATACCTTCCCGGAATGCTTGGCTCCGAGGCCGCGGTGATGACGACCATGGCTGCGCCGCTCGGCATCGCCAGCTACTTTCGCGGAAAGATGCAGGCTAACCCTGCATTGCCTACTGACAACAGGGGATGACATTGAAGCATCTGGTAAAGATCGCAGCGGGCATCGATACGGCTCCGGTCCTGCTCGAAATAGCCCGCCAGCCGAAACTCTGGAATCGCCATCGCGCGCGCAAGGAAGCACCCGGAACCCCTCACGCTGAAATGTCGGACATCTGGCTTCGATACAACGACGAGAAGCCTTTCAAGGAGAAGGGCGACTACACCGGGTTTAACGACGAGCATGACGCGGTCTTTTACCCGGAGTGGCACCTTCTACCCAGCGTGCGGCCGATCGTGTACGCGATGATGGCGCGCGTCTGCGCTGTGCGTCTCGGCGGCGTGATGATCACGAAGATTCCTCCGGGCGGGAAGATCGAGCCACATGTTGATGACGGGTGGCATGCGAACTACTACAACACGAAACTCTATGTTGTGTTGCAGTCGAACCCGCAATGCGTGAACCGGGTGGAGGATGAGCGCGTGGCTATGGCGCCGGGCGAGGTCTGGTACTTCGATAACACGAAGGAACACGAAGTAGTGAACGACGGACCAGACGACCGGATGACGTTGATCATCTGTCTGCGTTGCGAGCGGTGAGCGTCTTTATGATCCAGGCCCTTGCCCCTCTGGCGACCGTGATCGCCATCAAACATCACTTCTCTGCGGGCGTTTATGTGCGCGAGGCTCCTCTTTGCCGAGGCGAGGAAGTCGAGACGCATGAACACGTCTACGATCATTTCGGCATCCTCGGTGCGGGATCGGTAGTCGTCGATCTTGACGGTGAAATGTCGGTCCATCACGGGCCGTGCGTCATCGAGATTAAGGCGGGAAAAAAACATAGCATCAGGGCACTTACGGACATTGTCTGGTTTTGTGTCCATGCGACTGATGTCGCTGATCCCGAGAAAATCGATGAAGTACTGATCAAGAGGTGACCTATGCCGTGGAGTGTCGCTGCTGCTGTTGGAGCATCGGTTGCCGGCGCCGCGGTGTCGAGTGCAATGTCACCGTCGACTTCCGGCGGATCCGGCGGTGGCCCGAGCAGCTATTACGTCCCGACGGGGCTGCAGGACGCTGATAAAACGTGGCAGGGCTTGCTGCAGAGCCTGCAAGGCACGTATTACGACAACGCCAACCCACAGAATCAGATCGCTCTCGGCTCCGAAACGGCTGGCATCAATGCCGCGAACCAGTATGGGCCCCAGTACCAGAACGCGGCGAATGCTGCCGGTGCGGGTTATGGGAATCTCGTCGGACTGTTCAACGGTCAAGCCAATCAGGACTTCGCGACAAAAAACTCATTACTTTCGGCGGGCGAGAACGTCTTTAACCTCGGTCTCGATCCGCAGAACGCACTCTACGGCCGGACCGTGCAGCAGCTTCAGGATCAGACCGGCGCGACGAATTCGATGTACGGTCTCGGCTCGTCGGCCGCTGGTGCTGGCGTCGCTAATCAGGCGATGTCGAACTTCAATATCGACTGGCAGAACAACCAGCTTTCCCGTGCTCTGCAGGGACTGCAGGGTTACGGCCAGGCGGCAGGCGTTGCCGGTCAATACGGACAGTCGGGTCAGGCAGCCGCCGCTGCTGCGCCGAACTATCAGATGATGGCGGGACAGATTCCGTATCAGACCGCGCAGACCATCGCCGCGACGCCGGGCCAGCTCGCGAACACCTACGGCACGTATTTGAATTCGAACGTGTACGGCCCTGCCGAAGGCATTCAAGGTCAGACTATCCCGTACATGAACTACGGGCAGGGCGCTCAGTCGGTTCCGTTTCAGGCCCAAGCGCAAGGTGCTGGCGCCGCGGGTAGTCTGGTGTCCCAAGGGATTCAGGGCATCGGCAATGCCGTCCAGAACAATGGCGGCTGGAGCAATCTGTTCAGCAACGGCACGACCGGATCGTATGGTGGCGGCGACTTCAGCGGCGCCTTCACGTCCAGCCCGTATTACTCGGGCGGTGGCAATAGCTACGGCTTCACCATGTAAGGAGCCGACATGGCAGGAATCTCAGGACTACCTTACTTCCTTCAATACGAACAGCAGGCCCAGCAGCAGACCATCCAGCGGCAGCAGGCGGCGATGCAGATGGCCGCGTTCCAGCAACAGCAACAGGACCGTCAGCGCCAGCAGGCGGCACTAGCTGCGGCAGGTAACGCGCTTCCTGGTCTGCTTGCAGGCCAACAGCAATCGCAGCAGATTCCGCCGCCGCCTGGGCAGGCATCGCAGCCGGCGCAACCGACTCAGCCTATGCAGAGCCCGCAGGGTATGCAGCCGCAAGGCGCGCCTATGCCGTCGAGCCCGATGTCCGGACCGACCGGTATTCCGCCGTTGCCTTCCGGCTCTCCCTCCGGATCAATGCCTCAGCAAGGGATCCCGCCGTTCCGACCGATGCCGACTGGCGCATCTCCTGCTCAGGCTGCGTCTCCCGCATCGATCCCCGCTCCGCCGTCTCCTGCTCCTCAGCAACAGGGCGGCGGTGGTCCTCTCACGCTCGAGGGCGCGGTTAAGGTATTGCAGGATCAGGGGTTGAGCGGTGCCGATCTGATGGCCGGATTGCAGCAGCTACAGCCGGTGCTCGACAGCCAGGCGAAGCTTCAGGCCGCGCATCTTCAGACGCAATTCAACAATGAATTGAAGTTGCAGCAGTTGGGCGTCCAGAAAGAGTCGCTCCAACAACGCATCGATGCGGCCAAACAGGCATCCGAAGACCGCCGTCTAGGGATTCAGGAGCGGATGCAGGCACATCAGGATACTGTAGCGCTTCAGCGCGAGATGTTCGCGTTTCGGGTTCAGGAGGCAAAAGCGAAACACGCTGGCGACCCTGATGCGAAGCTCGACCCCGACACCGTTCGCGTGCTGGCTGAGCAGGCGATGGCGGGGGATACCTCTGTCTATCAGAACCTTGGCCGCGGCGTGCAGGGGGCACAGAACATCGTCGCGATCCGCAAGGAAGTCGCGCGCATGGCGAAGGAACGCGGCGAGGGCGGCGCGGACATCGCCGCCGGCAACGCGCAGTTCCAGGGCGACAAGGCGGCGGCGCGCACGGCAGGCACGCGCGCGGCCAACGTCGAACTCGCTGCGAACGAAGCGAAGAAGACGAGCCAGATTGCGATCGATCTGTCCGAGAAGATTCCCCGCACGCAGTTCGTCCCCGTCAACAAGGCATTGCAGGCGGCTCAGACGAACACGGGCGACCCGAACATCGTGGCATTCGGTGCTGCGAACAACACGTTCATCAACACCTACGCGCGCGCGATCAGCCCGACAGGAACTCCGACCGTTCACGACAAGGAACATGCTCGGGAGGTTCTCTCGACCGCCCAGACCCAGGAGCAATACCGTTCGGTCATGTCGGTGCTTCAGAAGGAAATGGACGCCGCGCTCCAGGCGCCGAAAGACGTTCGAAAATCGCAGCGGGACCGCATGTCAGGGAAGGGCGGAGAGTCTGCCGTCGGCATTCCTTCCGGCTGGTCCGTGACGGAGCATTAAATGCCCAAGTTCACATTTACGTCGCCCGAGGGCAAGACATACGATGTAGAGGGTCCCGATGGTGCTACGAAAGAACAGGCATTTTCGATCCTGCAACAGCGCCTTGGACCGAATGGTTCTGGTGCTCCATCTGCAGCGCCGGGCGGCACTGGCACGCCTGCACCAAAGCCTGCTGCAGATCAGCCGCCACAAAGCATTGCAGGATTCATAGGCGGCAACCTCAGCAAAGGCGTCGCTGATGTGGCTGGCCTTCCCGTCGATCTGGCTAACTCCGCGATCGAGGGAACGAAAGGGCTCGCAAACGTATTCGGTGCGCACCTGAAGCAGACCGATTCCCCGGTTGGCGGGTCCGAATGGATCAAGCAGAAATTGGCACAGATCGGATCGATTGGGCCGAGTGCTGAGCCCCGCACGACTGCGCAGCGTTATGCAGCGGCCGGTCTCGAAGCAGCCCCTTCGGCTGTGCTTCCGGGTGGGACGTCCAGGGTGCTCCCGCGCATCGGCTCGGCTGTCGGGTCAGGTCTAGGAGGGCAGGCGGCTCGCGAGATGGGCGGCGGCTACTTTAGTCAGATGGCGGGCTCAATGCTGGGCGGCGCCGCGGGCGGCATGATCGGCGGTGAGAGAGGTATTCCGACTCCTCCAAGCGAAGCACGCCGCGCCTCGCAGGCTTCAGGAATACCGCTCACGCTAGGTCAGGAAACCGGGAGTAAGTCGCTAACGTCAGTGGAAAACCGCTTGCGCGAACTTTTTCCTTCCCGAGGCACTGCCAACGCCGACGAGCTTGCGCAGGCACAGGCAGCGGTGAACCGCGTGAACGAACTGGCCGGTCAGGTTAGAGGCGCAACGGGTAACCCTGAGCAGGCCGGCATGCGTCTGCGCGCTGCCTACAATGACGCCGTCGGGCGGATCGATGCAGCCCGTGATGCGCAGGCAGGACGGGATTATGGCGAGGTCAGACGCATCGCCGGAAACCAGCCGGTCATCAGATACGGCAACACGCTGAACACGCTCGACCGGATCATCGCGGAAAACCAGAACGTCCCCGCAGGCGATGCGACACGGATCGCTGCGCAGGCTCGGCAGATGCGCGAAGCTCTCGCCGGACAGGGAACGGCAACCGTCGACGATGCAATGAGGACCCGCCGTGCATGGGGGAATGCCGCACGCCGAACGGGTAACGTGTTCTCCGACATTGATCCGAACGCGAATCAGATGCTGGCTCGCCGACTGTTCGGCGCGATCAATCAGGATTTCGATGCGGCCAGTACCGCCAACACGCCCATCGCCCAGGCGCTGCGCCGTGCAAACCAGAACTACGCCAACGCGTCGCAATCGATCAGCTATATCGAGCGTTCAGCGCTCGGGAAACTGCTGGGCGAGGATGTAACAGACGCCGCGTTCAGCGGTCAAACCGCGTCGACGAAGGCGCCGGAGGCGATCGCTAAACGGTATCTGAACATGACGCCCAGCGAAGCGCGCAGCGTCACGACAATACTGCGCCGGCATGCTCCGGATGTACTGCAGCAGTCCAAGGCGTTTGTACTCCTGAATGGTCTGGAATCGGCACGAAATGATGTGCCGAGCGCTGCCCCAATATCGTTTGCGAAGTTCCGGCGCGAGATCGACAAGGTACAGCCGAAGTTGCGCGAGATGGGATTCACAGCCAGCGAGATAAGACAGATTGCCGATGTTACCGACACTATGGCGAGAGCAGGAGATCGAACCGGCGCTAATCCGTCGGGCACCACGGCAGCCGGACATATGCTCGGCACCGCGGCGATCGCACTCGCGCATCCTGTAGCTGCAGCGGCTTCTGTCATTACGCCTTACATCGCGTCTCGGGCGCTTCTCACGGAGCCCGGCAGGGAACTGTTGAGAAACGCTTACACAGCCAGTACACCGGCCGCACGCAACGCCGCCATCGGCGCACTGCGCTCCCGATTTGCACAGAGCCAGGGGCCGCAACAATGAGAATCCTCGCGATCGACGTCGGATCCAACTGCCTCGACTGGCTGATGCGCTGCCAGGATTGGGGGCATCAGGTCATGTGGTATGACCAGCCGCGCGCGGATGGTTCGGACCGTCATGCAGGAGAGGGCATCGTGCCGAAGATCCGCAATTACGACGAACTCCGGCGCAAGTGGATCGGCTGGGCGGACCTGATTTATACGCCCGACAACACGCACTATCTCGAGATGCTCGAGCCTTACCGTCGCATAGGTTATCCGATATTCGGCTGCAATCTGGCCGCCGTCGAATGGGAACTGGATCGCGAGGTCGGGCAGAAGGTGATGGAAGAGTGCGGGATGCGGATCATCCCCGGAAAGACGTTCCACGATTACGATTCGGCGATCGCCTACGTGAAGAAGGAATGCAAGCCGTTCGTGTCCAAACCGTCCGGCGACGGTGAGCGCGCGATGTCCTACGTGTCGAGCAGTGCGGCCGATATGGTTTATATGTTGCAGCGCTGGAAGAAGATCGACAAGTACCGGGCGGCGGCGCGCGCCGACGGCTTCATCATGCAGGAGAAGATCGACGGCATTGAGATGGCCGTGGGCGGCTATTTCGGTCCTGGCGGCTGGTCGAAAGGCTGGATCGAGAACTGGGAAAACAAAAAGCTGATGAACGGCGATCTCGGCGTGAACACTGGCGAGATGGGAACGACCGTCCGTGTAGTTCGTCAGTCGAAGCTGGCCGATGAGGTTCTAAAGCCCGCTACTGAGCATCTGCACCGCATCGGCTATGTCGGATACGTGGACGTCAACTGCATGATTCCGACCGACGGCAAGGGCCCGTTCCCGCTCGAATGGACCATGCGCGACGGCTGGCCGATTCGCCACAACCTGACCGCACTGATTGAGGGTGATCCGGCGCAATGGATGGTCGACAAACTTAACGGCCGCGACACGCTGAAGATGCGCATGGATGAGGTGTGCGTCTCGGTGCTGATGGCCTTGCCCGACTTCCCGTATTCCAAGATCACGAACAAGGAACTGTGCGGAATCCCGATCTACGGCGCTGAGGACATGGAGCACATTCACTACTCGGAAGTGATGATGGGCGTGGCGCCGCGCGAGGTGAATGGAAAGATCGTGGACTTGCCGGGACCGGTCACGGCCGGCGACTACGTGCTGATCTGCACGGGTACAGGAGAGACGATCACCGGCGCGCGCCGCAGCGCCTACAGTGCGATCAAGAAGGTTAAGATCCCGAACAGCCCGTTCTACCGGACCGACATCGGCATTGGCCGGCTGCAGAAGCAGTTGCCCGAGTTGCAGCGCATGGGATATGCCCAAGGATTGGGGTACTGACATGCGACGCTCTTTACGTGCCGGATTGATCTCCGAGGCCAAGATCAAGGAAGCGCTGATCGAGGCGAAGGGCGACATCTTCCTGGCATCCTCCACGCTCGATTGCACTGCTCAGGAACTGGACCGATATATCCGCGCATCCGCTGAGCTTCAGGGATTCGCCGCGGCGGTCGAGAAGGTCAAGGTCGATCCTGCGTACTCACGCATGAGCAACGAGCAGTTCGAGAATGAACTGGCGGACCTCACGCGCGCGTATCGGGTAGTGGGGCTTCAGGAGTTGCACGACCTCGCGACGATGGACCCTAAAGACAGCGCCGCCATGGCGAAGGTCAAGCTGCAGGCGGCCATTTCGTTGCGTGGTGGAGCGCCGGCCGCTGCGGGAGACCGCGAGATCGAGCACGCACTGAGCGAACTGAACCAGCTGTATCACCTGAACGCGCCGCGGATCAAGCAGGTCCGTCAGACGACGATCACGTTTGAAGATGGTCAGGAAGTGTCTCAACCAGTGATCGAACTGCGGCCAGATCCGCAATAGCGGCGGCGCGCTTCATCTCCAACTTCTGCCAGTCCGGTTCATCCGTCGGGTACTGCTGGATCTTCTCAATCGAGATATGACCGAGGCGCGCCATTTCCCGTATAGGCGCCTTGTGGGCTCGCGCGTCTTTCCTGCTTACGGTGCGGCCGGTTCCGATCCATTCCCAGGCGTCCAGGAAGCCGGCGAATTCCGGCGCGAGGCGAGGCTTGATGGTCCACTCTTCCGCCGGCTTCAGACTCTTGCGCATGTACATGACGTGCTGCTTCGGTATGCCCGAGGATTCGGCCAGCTCGGCGTCTGTCAGGCGCGCGCCGTGGCAGATCTTCCACAGGTCGAGCAGGCGATCCGCGGGCGGTGTGCGCAGTTCGATGCATTCCTCGTGCACGCGCCACGTGTGCGGCCGGGGGATCACCGCATATTCTGCGGTGTTGATGACGGACCGCTCGATGCGCTTCATTGTCAGCGGGCACTCGACGAAAACGACGACGTCGGCCGCGCCGGCCTTATCGGAAAACGTATAGCGGTCTATGAGGATTCCGCCTAGCTCGCGCCAGCGGATCAATTGACCGTCAGTCGCCTTATCCCACCACGCCCATTGATAGACCGGCAGATCAGCGATCTTGCTGCTGCGGAAATACACCGGCTTGATGGTGGTGTAGCCGCGGTTCACCAGGACATGCGTGAAATCCTGGTGCGCGCGGCGTATCGAAGAGGCTATGTCGCTAGTGGCGTAGAGCTTCAACAGATTAGGGACTCACGATGGCGACGAAAAAACAGGCGAGCGCGAAAATGGTCAGGTCGAAGTGGCAAATCACAGCGCACCTCCCGTAGTCTGGGAGTTTGGGCACGGCGGTGCGCCTGGTCCCGTCGTTTCGCACGGGCGCAATTGAGGTCCGGTAGACGTGGTGAACTTGGGAGGTGTAGACGCATCTCCTGAACCTCCTCCACATGCAGATAGGGAAAGGCAGATCGAGATAACCGCAATCATTTTCATAGTAGTCCTTCATAACGGTTGGGTATTTATTGAAAGCGCGGTCTTATCGATATGCCTCAGGTGGTCTTACGCAGTAGCTGCGGTCAGATAATCGGCCCAATGCTGCATCATTTTCCTGCGCTCCGGCAGATACTCTGCATGCACATAAGCCGCGGTCACCTGATTGCGCTCGGCATGCGCCAGTTGTCGATCGACGACGTCGCGGCTGTAGCCGAGTTCGCGCAGTACCGTTGCGGCCAGTCCGCGGAAGCCGTGGCCGGTCATGCGTGACTTGTATCCCATGCGGTATAGGGCAAACAGCATGGTGTTGTTCGAGATCGGGCCGCGAGTTCGCCCCTGAATGCTGAAAAAGATGTGCTTCTCTGCGCCATTCAGCTTTTTCAGTTCGCCGAGGACTTCGAGCGCCTGTATGGAAAGCGGCACGATGTGCGGGTCTCGCATCTTCATCCGCTCCGCCGGAATCCGCCATTCGGACGCTTTTTCATCGATCTCGGTCCATTCAGCGTTGATCATTTCGGTGGTGCGCACGAATGTCAGAGCCATGAAGCGAAGAGCCAGCCGGGTCACCAAATCGCCCTGATAGCCAGCAATGTCCCGCATGAGTTGCGGTATCTCGACCGGTTTGACACGCGCCATGTGCCGCACGCCAGGGCCTTTCTTGAGAACTGTTTCGACGTCGATGTCGGCGGCCGGGTTGCGCGAGCAGCGTCCAGTCATGATTCCGTACTGGAAGACTGCTCGGGATCGTTGCAGGACCCGCTTGGCAGTCTCCCGTACACCGCGCGCCTCGATCGCACGGATGATTTCCAGCATGTGGGGCGCCTCGATGTCCGCGATCGGCTTGGCCCCAATTCGTGGGAAGGCGTCCACCTCCAGTGATTTGATCACCTTGTCGGCGTAGACGTCTGTCCAGCCTCCCTTCTGCGACTGGTGCCACTCGCGCGCAACAATTTCGAACGTTGATGCCGCCACCAGAGCACGCACGCGCTTGGCTTCGTGTTTGTATGCCGACGGATCGATGCCAGTACTTAGCTGCTTGCGCGCGGCGAGACAGGCGTCACGAGCCTCGGCGAGAGTCACCTCGGGATAGACGCCGAATGAGGCGACTTTCTCTTTTCCGTCAAATCGGTACTTCATCCGCCAGTAGCGTGCCCCGTTAGGCATGACCTGGAGATAGAGTCCCTTGCCGTCGGCAAGCTTGTACGGACGGTCAGAACCTTTGGCCCGTCGGACTTGCAACTCAGTCAGCGGTACGATCTGTTTAGGCATGGTCCGGAGTGGGGGTATCGAGTTTTAGGGGATATTTCAGATACCCCGTCGATACCCCCAAGAGATGTGGTTTGTATTGGGGGCTTGTGGGCAATGATGGCAGCAAAAAGCCCCGCAGCGCAAGGCGTGTCGGGGCTTTTTGGTAGAACTTGGGAAATGCTGGGAAGGTGCTTGGTCCCCCTGGCAGGAATCGAACCTGCATCTAGCGCTTAGGAGGCACTTGTTCTATCCATTGAACTACAGGGAGATGGATAACTTTACGGGGCGGACCGGGCCCCTGATCTGTGATCGCTGCGCCCACATTCGGCGGCAGCGGCTCACATGTCCAGCTATGCAAGCGAGGGCAAGAGTATAGCAAAAACGTTGGAAACGAATGCCGCCTTCAAAGCCCGCCAATACACGATCGGAGCCCGCCGACGCGTCACTATTGCCGACGTTTTCGCCTGACGACCGCACAGGCGAAGAAGAGTATCAGACCCGGCTCGCTCCCCGAGCCCGCCCCAAAAAACAAGCGGCCCAGCAGGCAAGACCTGCTGGGCCGCGCGAACTACCGACGCCTTATCTCAACGTCCGGCCGGTCAAGGCTGGCTTGACACCGCCAAGCCGCTCAGCCTCAAAATTCGACCACCGCGAATTCCGCTTTGCCGACGTCGCACAGCGGGCAGCGCCAGTCGTCCGGAATCGCGGCGAAGCGGGTGCCCGCGGCGATGCCTTCTTC
>Ga0268254_10000266_pt1 | contig 38754 bp, 32 predicted proteins | sample AgamicOrSfrz_FD_200251 | JGI IMG/M metagenome (GOLD analysis project Ga0268254, IMG submission 200251) | Agave microbial communities from Guanajuato, Mexico - Or.Sf.rz (v2) (version 3) | ecosystem: Host-associated > Plants > Phyllosphere > Phylloplane/Leaf | place: Guanajuato, Mexico...
TTGCTCTTTGCCGCGCGTGTCGGTGAAACGGAAGTCGACAAACTTGACGTCTTCGTCTTTGACGAGTTGAACGACGTCGGCCACGGATTTACTCATAACCTATCTCCTGATTAACGAATTCGGCGGGTTCAGCCGCCGCCCAATCTAGCTGACCTGTCCAGGCGCGTCCACCCCTCTATGGTGAACAGCAAATACGAAAATTGCCCGGGGCAGATCGATCGGGACGAATAAAGCAGCAACCGTGCCATCCGTGCGCCAAGTCGGCGCGCAGGCACCTGGCGCGCGCATTGGCGGGGAATGCGCGCACCGAAGAACATGCAGCCCTTATATCGGCAACGGAGGCCGAGCACCAAAACAGGGCGTTTAACGCGGATTGCGCGTTGGGACGGTTCATCTTGGTGCGTTAATGCCATTTTGCACCAGATTAGGGAATTTACTGCGCCGTCGCCGGCAGTGCTTTTGCCGCACTCCGCCAGCTTGCCTTGGTACCGCGCGGGCCCGAGACGCCGCGCTAGAATAGTCCTTTGACCAAGGAGACCGAGCCATGAGCACGCTGGAACAGCTGTACTCGCAAGCGGACAAGCGCCGCACCGAAAACCAGTTGCCGTATGCGGGCGCGCTCTCGCCGGCCGAGGCGTTCGAGCTGCTGCAACTCGATCCGCGCGCGCGTCTCGTGGACGTGCGCACGCGCGCCGAACTCGACTGGGTCGGCCGGCCGGTGATCGGCGATGGGCAGTACGCGCATGTCGAATGGACCCGCTATCCGGGCGCCGTACCGAATCCGGAGTTTCTGCCTCAACTGGGCGAAGTCGCTTCGCCCGATACGCCGGTGCTGTTTCTGTGCCGCAGCGCCGCGCGCTCCAAACTGGCCGCAATCGCCGCCGCACAGGCCGGTTTCTCGAAGGCTTACGACCTGCTGGAAGGATTCGAAGGCGACAAGGACGGCCAGGGGCATCGCAAGACCGTGTCGGGGTGGTGCTTCCGCGGTTTGCCGTGGATCGGCGCTTGAGGGCTTGAGGGCTGTGGGCCTGCGGAGCTTGAGGGCGACGCTGGGGCTCGCGCGAGGCGAGCCGCGGTTGCGCCCGATCTTTGCCGCTTACTCGCAGCGCTTCTTGCCGGCTCATTGACGAAGCTCGACGGCCAGGTCCGGTGGCCGGCCCCCACAGTCAGGCTCGACGAATGGCCCAAGCGGCGAGCGCCAGCGATAAGCCCGCGCAGCGAGCCCCAGCAGTCAGATCCGCCAGTTAGTCCGACAAACAATCAGGCGCAGCAGTCAGCTTCACCAGTAAGGCCGAGCAACCAGGGCACCGGTCCGGCCAGGATTACGCTGATCGGCCTAAGCCAGGACATCCTCCGTCGCTCACTCACGCGGCTTTGCCGCAGCCTCGTGCTCGACAATGTCGCCGCCAAGCAGGTGCACCCCTTCGCGCAGCTTCACGAACGCTGCGGCTACCGCTTCCGGCTCGCCCTTCACGCCCAGGTCGATGTGATGGCGCGCATAGACGCCGCCGCGCTCCGCATCGCCCACGCTCGGCAAACTGAACACCCGCACGCCCGGGAAGTCCTGCTCGATCTTCTCCATGAGCGGCGTGAGACGCGACTCCGGCAATTCGAAAACCAGCAACGACTTCTCCGCGTGCGGCATGGCGTGGTGCAGATGCGCGTAATGCGTGTCGAGCACCCACTCGATCATCGGCCATGCCATCACCGGAAAACCCGGCACGAAGTAATGCTCGCGGATCGAAAAACCGGGGATCTTGTTGTAGCCGTTCGGAATGATCGCCGCGCCTTGCGGATACGTGCCCATATTCAGCCGATGCAGATTCTCCGGCGAGTTCAGGTCAAGCGGCGCAGTAGCAGTCGCCGGATACATGTCGCGGATGCGTTCCTGGATCAGCTTCTGCGCCTGTGGATGCAGTTGCAGCGGAACCCCGAGCGCGGCGGCCGCGCATTGACGCGTGTGGTCGTCGGGCGTGGCGCCGATGCCGCCCGTGGAGAACACGATGTCGCCGGACTCGAAAGTACGCCGCAGCGTTGCGGTGATGCGCTGGGGGTCGTCGCCGATGTACTCCGCCCAGCCGAGCGACAGCCCGCGCGCGCCGAGCAGCTCGATGACTTTCGGCAAATGCTTGTCGACGCGTCTGCCCGACAGGATTTCATCGCCGATGATGATGACGCCAAATGCCATTGCCGCCTCTTTTGATTGTGTGGTTCGTTGATCAATAAGGAATCGGGGCCGTCTGCCGCACGCCGCCTGCCTCGTCCGCGCGCATGCGCTGCAGCGCCCGCAGACAGTAGTAGCCGAACCACAGCGCCGAAAACACGAGGATGAACGCGTAAATCCAGATCGTCACCGCCGTGATGACCGGAAACAGCACCACCAGCCACACCGACGACGCCCACAGCAGCGTGGGCAGCGACCCCAGCAGGCCGCTCGCCACACCGATCAGCAGGAGCGGCAGGCGGAAGCGCCGCACCAAGGCGCGCCGCTCGTCGCGCGTGGCGTGCAGCGCGAGCGCGTCATAAGTCATGACGCGATAGGTCAGCCAGCCCCACAGCAGCGGCGGAATCAACGCGAAAAACGGCGGCACCAGCCACAGCGGCAGCGTGACGATCAGCAGCACGAGACATACCAGCGTCGTCCACAACGCCTGGCCGAGGCTACCGTACCACGTTCCCCCGCGGCGCATTTCCAGGCTGGCGAACTGGCGTGTCGCCAGGAAACGGATGACGGCCGGCATCGACAGCGTCGCGATCAGCAGCAGGACGGTCATGACAATGAGCGGGATCGTCATCGCAATCACGAGGAACGGCGCAATGGCGGCGTGCAGCGCCGAAAAACCGAGCGAGTCGAACAGGTGGTAAAGCGTGACGGTGAACGACCAGCTTTCGAGCCAGCTGCGGGTCGCGCCGATCAGCGTCTGCCAGGAAAACCAGAGGATCACGCCCCACCCGACCGTGGCCGCGACGAACGGCATGAAGGTCAGCCAGAGCATGCGCGGGTGGAGCGCGCTTGCGAGCGCACGCCCGAACGAGCGCAAAAGGTCATTCATGCGAGCTGGTGCCGGTGAATGCAACGATGAAGTGAAGGAAGCGGCGCGGCGGCCATTGAATGCGGGCCGCGCGCGCAAACGTGGACAGCATAAACCACCCAAGGGACCACCGGCGAGACCGGCAGCGCATCGGGCAGAAAGTCAGGCAGAAAATTAGGCAGATTCAGACCGCGGTCGCGCCGCTCTCGTTGCGGCGCCGCGCGGACAGACGCCGGCCGATGCGCACGAAAGCGAGCCAGTGCTGTGCCCAGAAGCCTTCGCCGTAAGTGCGGCCCTGCAACTGGTCGCTAATGCCGGTGGGCTCCATGTCGCGGCTCCACGACACGCTGCGAAACAGCATGTCCCACCAGGGAAACAGCACGCCGAAGTTGCAGCCGTATTTCAGGCCTTCATGACCGTAGCCGATTGCATGATGGCGCCGATGAAACGTCGGGCTCACCAGCAAGCGCTCGCCGAGCCAGCCGAAGTACAGGCGGATGTTGGCGTGCTGGACGCTTTGCGCGAGGTTCGTGATCGCAACGAGCACAACGAACTGCGACGGCGGCACGCCGATCACAAGCGCAATGACAGCGAAGAACGACGCCTGCAGCAGGTCGTCCAGCAGATGGTTGCGGTCGTCGGCCCACAGCGACATTTGCTGCTGACTGTGATGCACTGCGTGCAATTCCCACCACACGCCAATGCGGTGCTGCCAGCGGTGATACCAGTAGCCGGCGAAATCGAGCGCGAGAAGGTACATCACGAACGTGACGAGCGGCTGCGTCGTGACGCCCGGCCAGAGGTTGTCGAACTCGATATTGGAAATGTTACGCAGACGCAGCCACGCCTGAACATTGTCGAAAAACGGCTGCAGCGCAAAGAAGAAAAACAGGTTCAGGATGCCGAGCTTCGCGATCCACGTATAGATCACGTCGACCCGCACTGCCTTGCGGTTCTCCCACTGCTCGACCGGCCGCAGCGCCTCGAGCGGCCGCAGCACCGCGTACATGGCCAGCACCTCGAGGACGCCCACGATGACCCAATAAAGGCTGTCGTAGGTGTCTTCGTCGTAGTCCATCAGATCGAAGTGGAACAGCACCGGCTGCACCACGTTGACGTACAGCAACGTCTGCGCGGAGGAGACGAAGTTGTCGAGCGAAGAGAAGATCAGGTGGAACATGGCGCTGGTGGCTTACTTCGATCTTTGCGGCTCGTTATCTCGCGACATGGCCTTACGATACGCCGCGGCTTGACGCGGCGTGGCAGGCTCTATTATCACGCGCCGTTGGGCGCCGTGACCGGCGCCCGATTAAAGAAATAGATGCCGTGCGGCGAGCGGCCCACGGCGATCGTCTGGATCAGCTTGCGCGTGCTCAGGTCGATGACGCCGATGTGCTTCGCAAAGCGGAACGTTACCCACAGATAGCGTTTGTCGGCGGAAAGTTCCATGTCGTCGGGCCCCGGCATCAGACCCGTGATGTCGCCCACGTTGGTGAGCGACTCTTCGTCGATGATGCTGATCGTGCTGGCGACGCGGTTCGACACCGCAACATGCTTACCGTCCGCGAGCGAGCGGAAGTTGTGCGCGCCGTTGCCCGTGTGGATGGTCTTCACGATCTTCTGCGTATGCCAGTCGACCACCGCCACGTAGTCGGCGCCGGTCATGCCGACGAGCAGGTACTTCTCACCCGGCGTCATCCACAGCCCCGCCGGCACCTTGCCGACCTTCATTTTCCACTTGACGGTTTGCGTGGGCAGATCGATTGCGGCGAGTTCGCCGGACACCTGGAGAGTGACGAAAACTGTCTTGCTGTCGTTCGTGAAAGCCAGGTGGCTCGGCATGACCGCGAGAGGCAGTCGCGACGCGAGCGTCATCTGGTTCTTCTGGCTGTCGTAGTGATAGATGTCGAGACGGTCGAGGCGCAGACCCGTCGTGACGAGCCATTTGCGGTCAGGCGAAAAGCCGATCTGATACGGGTCTTCAATGTTTTCGACCCAGCGCTGAACCTGCCCTGTTTTCGGGTCGACGAGCATCAGATTGTTCGACACGGAGTTCGCGACGATCAGCGAAGAATTGTCCGGCGTCGCCATCAGGTGATGCGGCTCCTTGCCGGTCGGCACCGTGCCAACCACCTGACGGCTCGTCTCGTCAATGAGGCTCAGCGTGGCTTCGGCGGAATTGAGCACGATCACGTTGTTGGCGCGCGCAGCGGGAGAAAAAAAGCCTGCGGCGGCGGCGAGAGCAAAGCCTGCGGCGAACGTGGCTGTCACGCCGCGAAGAAAAAATTTACGCATGAAAACTCACTTCGGAGAACGGCTGTCATTGTAGAACGTTTGCCGCTGCCTGCGGTTGACGCAGGTCGGGCGGCGCGGCCGGGAAAATCAAGGGTCATATGCGGGCGTGTGTGCTGGCGGTGGTCCGGCAACCGCACAAAAAGCGCCGCTTGGAAAGCGAAAAAAGCTCGTCTTATTACGGGCACAAATAAACCGGAACACACCTAACAAAACACGCCGCAATTAAGACAAATTCCGACTCGTCTTTGTCCAGCCTGGATAATCAAAACAAATTGCATTAAACATAAGACAGAAAATATTTATTTTACATATTTAGGATTCGGCTTATTTCTGGCTCTGCATCGAGCCTAGACAATCCTCGCGCGTTCATCGTCCAGCCCTTAACCCGGTGGACGTTCGAGTGGGCGCGGACTGATCCGGTCAATGAAAATGCGCCAACCCAGCGCCCTCGATGAGTAGTGGCAGGAAAACATTGCCATTAATAGCCGTTGCCTTACAAGCCCATTAAACGGGCGATGACGCCTCTTCCGGATTATCGCGCCCACTCCGCCACACAAACAACAGCGCGGAGTTAATACGTGAACAAAACCTATCAATTAATCTGGTGTGAAGCAACATGCACGTGGGTAGCGGCCCCGGAAACGTCGAAGGCGAAAACCAGACGCGGTTCGGCGCGCGCGAAAACCGTCGCGCTGGCCGTGCTGGCTGCGGCCCTCTTCGGAGAAAATGCGCTGGCTGCGGGCTTTAACGCGACAGAGCTAGGACCGGGCGCCAATGCGGCGGCAGACGGCTCAGTCGCAGTGGGTGTGAGCGCGAGCGCATCCGGCGTGAATGCGATTGCCGAAGGCGCAAATGCCAATGCTTCGGGAGAAAACTCCATCGCGCTCGGCATGGGCGCCACGGCGAGCGGCGCCGGCTCGACCGCGACAGGCCTGGGCGCCAGGGCGTTGGCGGACGGCGCCACCGCCACGGGAACGGCGGCCGTGGCCGCCGGCCTGCGCGCTGTGGCGAGCGGCTTTAACGCACACGCGAACGGCACCGACTCCATTGCAGCAGGTGCCGGTGCCGCCGCGAAGAGTGACGGCAGCACCGCGTTGGGCGGTTCGGCACAGGCCGATGCGACGCTGTCCACCGCGGTTGGATACAGCGCACGCTCGGACGGAGTCAGCGCGGTTGCGCTCGGCTATGCCGCCACGGCGTCGAACAATTATTCGTTTGCCGGCGGGGCATCCGCCAGGGCTGCGGGCGACAACTCCACGGCACTCGGCTATTCCGCCTTGACCACCGGCCTGAACTCAGTCGCCCTTGGCTATGCCGCCAGCGCGTCGGCGGACAACAGCGTCGCGCTCGGTTCCCGGTCCACCACCAGTGCAGACCTCAGCAAGGCCGCCTATGTGCCGTCCGGCGCCAATCCCGCAACCATCGCGGGGGCGACGGCAACGGGCGAAGTGTCGGTGGGCTCGTCGGGAGGCGAACGCCGACTGACCAACGTCGCCGCCGGCGCGAACGCAACCGACGCGGTCAACGTCAGTCAGTTGCAGGCCGCGACCACAGGTCTCTCGCGCTACTTCAAGGCCGACGGCGCCAACGACGGCAGCGATGACGCCAGCTCCACGGGCGATCGCGCGCTCGCCGTCGGCAGCAGCGCAGCGGCGAGCGGTATTCAGGCGGTCGCTGTCGGCGCCAGTGCGATGGCCAGCGGTGCGGACGCGGTTGCTCTTGGCTCAACCGCAACGGCCAGCGCTGACGAGGCGGTCGCTCTTGGCGCGAGTGCAGCAGCCAACGGTACTCAGGCGGTCGCCCTCGGCTCAACCGCAACGGCCAGCGCTGACGAGGCGGTAGCTCTTGGCGCGAGTGCAGCAGCCAACGGTACCCAAGCGGTCGCCCTCGGCTCAAGTGCGACGGCTAGCGCTGATGAGGCGGTCGCTCTCGGCGCGAATGCAGCAGCTAGCGGTACCCAGGCCGCCGCCCTCGGGTCAGGTGCAACGGCCAGCGGTGCCGCGGCGGTCGCTCTTGGCGCGAGTGCAGCAGCCAGCGGTACTCAGGCGGTCGCCCTCGGTGCAAGTGCGACGGCTACCGCTGACGAGGCCGTCGCCCTCGGCTCACGTGCAACGGCCAGCGGTGCCGAGGCGGTCGCCCTCGGCGGCTCGGCGCTCGCGGCGGGTCAGGCCAGCTTCGCCGCCGGCACCCATGCTCAAGCTCAAGGCGTCTTCAGTACGGCCGTGGGTAGCTTCGCCAATGCCGCGAGCGACGGCTCCACCGCGCTTGGCTACGAGGCGAGCGCGAGCAGCGTCAATGCAACCGCGCTCGGCTACCAGGCACGCGCTCAGGCGGCGAACTCGGTCGCGCTGGGCCAAGGCTCTGTCGCAGACCGGGCCAACACGGTCTCCGTGGGATCGCGGGGCAACGAACGGCAGATCACGAACGTCGCAGCCGGCGTGCAAGGGACCGACGCGGTCAACGTGACGCAGCTCAATACAGCGGTCGGCAACGCATCGCGCTATTTCAAGGCCGGCGGCGCCAATGACGGCAGCGACGACGCGAGTTCCACAGGAGACCGCGCGGTCGCCATCGGCAGCAGCGCGGTAGCCGGCGGTGCCGAGGCCGTTGCTGTGGGGGCAAGCGCCGCGGCCAGCGGCGACAACGCCGTCGCCCTCGGCAATTCTGCGCTGGCCGCAGGTCAGGCCAGCTTCGCCGCCGGCACCGGCACTCAGGCCCAAGGCCGTTTCAGCACCGCCGTCGGCGGCTTTGCTAGTGCGGCCAGCGACGGCTCCACCGCACTCGGCTACGAGGCAAGCGCGGCGAGCAGCAATGCAACCGCGCTCGGCTATCAGGCGCGCGCGGAGGCGACGAACTCTATTGCACTGGGCAATGGCGCGTCGAGTTCCGGTGTCGGCGCCATCGCAGTCGGCACGGGGGCCAGTGCGCCCAGCGACTATGGCATTGCGCTCGGCCACTACGCCTATGCGCAGGGCGCCGGGTCGCTCGCTCTGGGTGCGATGTCGGAAGTCCAGGCACCGGGCTCGGTCGCACTCGGCCAGCGCTCCGTCGCGGATCGCGCCAATACCGTGTCGGTCGGCTCCGCCGGCAACGAACGCCAGATCACCAACGTCGCCGCCGGCACCGCCGACACCGACGCGGTCAACGTTGCGCAGTTGAAAGCCGTGAGCGACCAGGGCGCCGCAACGGCCGCGAAGCTCGACGGCGCGGTGATGTACGACCGCAACCCCGACGGCAGTGTCAACAGCAATAGCGTCAGCCTGGGCGGCGACGCAGCAAGCGGCGGCACGGTGCTCCACAACGTGGCTAACGGCGTCGACAACTCCGACGCGGTGAATGTCGGCCAACTGAACGCAGCGATCAACGGCGCGGTGAACAACGCCGTCGTCAATGCCGCCAACCCGTTCTTCAGCGCCGAAGGCGAGCGCGACCTGGAAGGCGCCGTTTCGTCGGGCGTGCACTCGGTGGCCAGCGGGGCGAGCGCGCGCGCCACCGGGGCAAACGCCAGCGCCGTCGGGGCGAACTCGCTGGCCAGCGGCAACGGGGCGACCGCGCTCGGCGCAGGCGCCACGGCGAGCGCCGCGAACTCGGTGGCCTTGGGTCAGGGCTCGGTCGCGGATCGCGCCAACACAGTGTCGGTCGGCGCGGTGGGTCAGGAACGTCAGATCGCCAACGTTGCAGCCGGCGTGCAAGCCACCGATGCGGTCAACGTCAACCAGTTGCAACAGAGCATGAGCGGCACGCTCGGCGCAGCGCGCAGCTATACGGACGACCAGATCCGTTCCGCGCGGCGCGATTCGTACGGGGGCACCGCATCCGCCCTCGCAATGGCCGGTTTGCCTCAAGCAGTCCTGCCTGGCCGCGGCATGGTTGCCATGGCCGGCGGCACGTATGGCGGGCAGTCGGCGTTCGCCATCGGCGTGTCGCAGTTGTCGGAAACGGGCAAGTGGGTCTACAAGCTGCAAGGCAGCACGGACTCGCGCGGCCAGTTGGGCGCGTCCGTCGGTGCGGGCATGCACTGGTAAAGAGCGGCACTGTGGATCGACGCATCGCCATGCGCCCGGCGATGCGTCGCCATGCGAACGCAGGGGAGCAGCCAGGCTCAGGTCCACTCCCGGCCTGAGCCGGGTTCGCACGAACGGCGCACGTCGCGCGCCCTGTTGCGCGTGAAAGGGAAGGACCGTCAGCACACCCGCCTTGGGTTTCGCCTTGGGTTTGGGTTTCGCCTTGGGTTTGGGTTTCGCCTTGGGTTTCGCCTTGGGTTTCGCCTTGGGTTTCGCCTTGGGTTTCGCCTTGGGTTTCGCCTCCGGTTTCGCCGTGCGTTACGCCGCGCGACCCGCCCGGCCCTCGCCTACTTCACCGCTGCATCGAATCCCACACCTTGTGAAGCCGCTTCACGGACACCGGCATCGGCGTGCGCAATTCCTGCGCGAACAGCGACACGCGCAACTCTTCCAGCAGCCAGCGGAACTCGGTAAGGCGCGCATCCGGCACCCCACCACGCTGCGCGACCGCGCGCTGATAGTGCTGCAACAACGGCTGGAACTCGGCAAACTGCCGCGCATCGCGCGCGGGGTCCGCTTTCAACTTGTCGATGCGCAATGCAATGCCCTTCAGATAGCGCGGGAAATGCGTCAATTGAGAGTACGGAGTATCGACCACGAACCGCTTGCCGATCAGCGCATCGAGCTGATTCTGCATGTCGGCGTGCGCGCTGGTGAATGACTTCGCCTGCATAAGCTTCTTCAGCACGGCCGCGTACTCGCCGAGAATCTGCCCGACCAGTCGCGCAATTTCCTGAGCCAGCAGGCTCAGACGGCTACGTCCTTCGTCGCGTCGTGTGTGGAAGCTCGCGTCGTCGTCCGGTAGCGGATCCTGCAGGCACGCGCGATCGAGCGCCGTGTCGATCAACTGATCGCGCAGTTCTTCCTGCGTGCCGCGGGTCAGGAACTGCATCGCCATTTCTCGCAAGCCCGGCAGGTTTTTCTCCAGATACTTGATCGGCTCCTTCAACTGCAACGCGAAGAGCCGACGCAAACCCGCGCGATGAATCCGCGCCGCCTCGTCCGGCGAATCGAACACCTCGACGTCGCAGTGGCTGCCGCGATCGACCAGCGCCGGATAACCGAACAGCGTCTGCCCGCCGCGGCGGATTTCGAGCAACTCGGGCAGCTTGCCGAAATTCCACGTGGTCAGGTTTTCGTACAGCGCGGTCCCGGCGCTACCGCCGCCCGATGCGGTGCCCTGCACGCCTGGACCAGCGGTGCCGGGCGCGCGCGCCGCCTTGTCAGCAGACGAAGCCCCCGGCGACGACGCCACGGCTCCTCGCGCCACCGCGGCCCCCGCGCCACCAGGAGCGCGCGAAGCGCCCGCAGTCCCCGCGAGCGCCGCGCCGGCCGCGCTCGACGCGATCTTCTGGAAATGCTGCTGCGCCTGGCCGCCGAGCTCCGCGCGCAGTTGCGACAGATTGCGCCCCATCGCGAGCTGCCGCCCGTGCTCGTCGATCACCTTGAAGTTCATGAACAGATGCGGCGGCAAGGTCTCGAGCTTGAAGTCCGCCTGCCGGAGCGCGACCTGCTTCTGCTCGCGCACATCGGCGATCAACGCTTCGAGCAAACCGCCCACAGCAAAACGCGGCGCTTCATGACGCTCGACGAAACCCGCCGCGTACTCCGGCAGCGGCACGCAGTGACGCCGCAGCTTCTGCGGCAACGACTTCAGCAGCAGTTGCGTCTTGTCCTTCAGCATGCCGGGCACGAGCCACTCGCAGCGCCGCGCGTCGACCTGATTCAGCGCGAAGAGCGGCACGGCGAGCGTGACGCCGTCGCGCGGGGAGCCCGGCTCGAAGTGATAGGTGAGCGCCATCTCGACGCCCGCCATCGTCATCCGTTTGGGAAACAGATCCGTCGTTACGCCGGCGGCTTCGTGGCGCATCAGGTCGTCGCGCGACAGGTACAGCAGGCGCAGCTTGTCCTCCGGCTGGCCGCTCTTTTTCACCTCGTCGCGATACCAGCGCTCGAACGCCGCGCCCGTGTAAATGCCCTTCGGCAGCGCCTGGTCGTAAAAGCCGAAAATCAACTCTTCGTCGACGAGCACGTCCTGACGGCGCGACTTGTGTTCGAGTTGCTCGATGTCGGCGAGCAGCTTGCGGTTGTGCGCGAAAAATCCGAGCCGCGTGTCGAATTCGCCTTCGACGAGCGCGCCCCGAATGAACAGCTCGCGCGCCCGCGCCGGATCCTGCTTGCCGAAGCTCACGCGCCGACGGTGATAAATCGACAGTCCGTATAGCACGGCGCGCTCGAATGCCGATACCTGCGCCGCGCGCTTTTCCCAATGCGGCTCACTGAGCGATTTCTTCAGCAGATGCGCGCCGATTTTCTCGATCCACTCGGGCTCGATCCTCGCGATGCCGCGCGCGTACAGACGGCTCGTCTCGACCAGTTCCGCGGCCATCACCCACTTGCCCGCTTTCTTCACCAGCGCGGAGCCCGGCCACAAATAGAATTTGATGCCGCGCGCGCCGAGGTAATACGGCTCGTCGTCGGCTTTCAGACCGATGTTGCCGAGCAGGCCCGTGAGTAGCGCGAGATGAATCTGCTCGAAGGTCGCTTCCGCTTCATTCAGACGCCAGCCGTGCTCGCGCACCACCGTCAGCAACTGCGAATGGACGTCGCGCCATTCGCGCAGACGCAATTGCGACAGGAAGTTCTTGCGGCATTCCTCGTGCAACTGCTTGTTCGACTTCTTGTGCGCAATGGCTTCTTCGAACCAGTTCCAGATCTTCAACCACTGCAGGAATTCCGAGCGCTCGTCGGCAAAACGGCGATGCGCCTCATCGGCCTGCTGCTGCGCCTCGATCGGCCGGTCGCGCGGGTCCTGCACGGACAGCGCGCTCGCGATGATCAGCACTTCCTTGAGCGACTGCTGATCGCGTGCGGCGAGAATCATCCGGCCGACGCGCGGGTCGAGCGGCAGACGCGCGAGTTCGCGGCCAAGCGGCGTGAGCTGATTGTCGTCGTCGACGGCGCCCAGTTCGTTCAGCAGTTGATAACCGTCGGCGATCGCACGGCCCGGCGGCGGCTCGATAAACGGAAACGTCTCAATCGCCGTCAGATGCAGCGACTTCATGCGCAGAATCACGGAAGCCAGCGACGAGCGCAGAATCTCCGGATCGGTAAAACGCGCGCGGGCCTCGTAATCGCTTTCGTCGTAAAGACGGATGCAGATGCCGTCGGCCACCCGCCCGCAGCGCCCCGCCCGCTGATTCGCGGCGGCCTGCGAAATGGGCTCCACCTGCAACTGCTCGACCTTGTTGCGATACGAATAGCGCTTCACGCGCGCGAGACCCGTGTCGACCACGTAGCGAATGCCGGGCACCGTCAGCGAGGTTTCCGCGACGTTTGTCGCCAGCACGATGCGCCGCGCGTTCGACGTGCGGAACACGCGCTCCTGGTCGGCGGCGGAAAGCCGCGCGAAGAGCGGCAGGATTTCCGTGTGCGGCGGATGGTGCTTGCGCAGCGCTTCAGCCGCGTCGCGAATTTCGCGCTCGCCGGGCAGAAACACGAGCACGTCGCCGGGGCCTTCGCGACACAATTCGTCGACGGCGTCGACCAGCGCTTCCATCAGATCGCGGTCGCGCTCCTTGCCCGCTTCGCGCGGCGACCTTGCGCGCTCGCCGCGCGAAGCGTGCGAGCCCGCCGCGCCGGTGCCACCCGAGTTGCCGCCCGAGTTGCCTTGTGCGGCCTTCACCGCCGGGCTTTCTTCGGCAACCGGACGGTAGCGCACCTCGACGGGATAGAGGCGCCCGCTCACTTCGATTACAGGTGCAGGTTTGTCCTCGCTGCCGAAGTGGCGCGCGAAGCGATCGGCGTCGATCGTCGCCGAGGTCACGATCAGCTTCAGGTCCGGACGCTTCGGCAGGACTTCTTTGAGGTAGCCGAGCAGAAAGTCGATGTTCAGGCTGCGCTCGTGCGCTTCGTCGATGATCAGCGTGTCATACGCCTTGAGCAGCGGATCGGTCTGCGTCTCGGCGAGCAGAATGCCGTCTGTCATCAGCTTGACCGACGCGCCGGGCGACAGGTTGTCGGTGAAGCGCACCTTATAGCCGACCACTTCGCCGAACGGCGTGCCGAGTTCTTCGGCGATGCGCCGGCCCGTCGCCGAAGCCGCAATGCGGCGCGGCTGCGTATGACCGATCAGCCCCGAGCCGCCGGCACCCAGGCCGCGGCCCAACGCGAGGCAGATTTTCGGCAACTGTGTGGTTTTACCGGAGCCTGTTTCGCCCGACACGATCACCACCTGGTTTTCGGCGATGGCTTTGGCGATCTCGTCGCGGCGGCCGGACACCGGCAGCGCTTCGGGGAACGTGACGGGCGGTATCGGGTTCGGCTGAGCGACCGGGCGTGGACCGCGCGGAGATTGTGCAGCGTGCGGCTCGCGGCGCTCACCGCGCGGCGCGTTCGGCGCGTTCGGCACGTTCGGCGCGGCGCGGCGCTGATGGCGCGGGTTGGCCGACGCCTCGGCGCCCGGCGCGGCATGCTGCGCCTCGCCACCCGGCCCGGCACGCTGCGCCTTTTGGTTCGACGCGGCGCGCTTCGCTTCGCCGCCTGGCGCCGCCCGCTGCGCCTCGCGCCCCGTACGGGGCGTGTTCGGCTTGCCGCGATTCGCCTCCTGGCCGGGGCGGCGCTGAGCGTCGCCAGGCTTCGTTTGATCGGCGGCCGGCGCCGCATTCTCGTTCGCCGCGGCGGGACTTTTGGGTACATTCGACATGGGGGCGCATTATAATCCCGGGCATGAATTCCCAAACCGACCTCGTCCCCGCGCCCGCGAGCGTTCCGGCCCCTGCCGGCACATCGGAAGACCTCGCACAGCACGCGCAATTCGTCGACTGGATGCGCTCAGTCGCCCCTTATATCCACGCGTTCCGCAACAAGACGTTTGTTGTCGGTTTTGGCGGCGAGGTGGTGCATCAGGGGCTGCTGAATGCGCTCGTGTCCGACATCGCGCTGCTGCAGGCCATGGGTATCCAGATCGTGCTGGTGCACGGCTCGCGTCCGCAGGTCGAGGAACAGATGAGCCTGCACGGTGTCGAGTCCGAGTTCTCGCACGGCATGCGCATTACCGACGCGCGCGCGCTCGAATCCGCGAAAGAAGCGGCCGGCGAAGTGCGTCTGGATATCGAGGCGGCCATCAGCCAGGGCTTGCCGAACACGCCGATGGCGCACGCGCACATCAGCGTCGTGTCGGGCAATTTCGTCACGGCGCGCCCGGTCGGCATTCTCGACGGCGTGGACTTCGCCCACACCGGCGTGGTGCGCAAGATCGACGCCGATTCGATCCGCCATTCGCTCGCGAGCCGCAAGCTCGTGCTGCTTTCGCCGCTCGGCTTTTCGCCCACCGGCGAGGCTTTCAATCTGTCGATGGAAGACGTTGCGTCCGCTGCCGCCATTGCGCTGCGTGCCGACAAGATCGTGTTCCTGACCGAAACGCCCGGCCTCATGCAGGCTGGCGAAGACGGCCCTGAACTGATCCGCGAACTGTCGCTCGACGACGCCTACAAGCTACACGAAAGCGGCGAAGTGACCGGCGACGCGGGCTTTTACCTGAAGCACTCGATCCGCGCGTGCCGTGGCGGCGTGGCGCGGGCGCACATCATTCCCTACGCGCTCGACGGCAGCCTGCTGCTCGAACTGTTCCTGCACGACGGCGTGGGTACGATGATCTCGTATGAGAACCTGGAAAGCCTGCGCGAGGCGACGCCGGACGATGTCGGCGGTATTCTTGCGCTGATCGAGCCGCTGGAATCGGACGGCACCCTGGTGCGGCGCGGCCGTCATCAGATCGAACGCGATATCGACCATTTCTCGGTGATCGAGCACGACGGCGTGCTGTTCGGCTGCGCGGCGCTGTATCCGTACACGCAGGAGCGCATCGGCGAAATGGCCTGCCTCACCGTTGCCCCCGAAGCACAGGGCACCGGCGACGGCGAGCGCCTGCTCAAGCGCATCGAGCAACGTGCGCGCGCACGCGGCCTCACGCGCATTTTCGTGCTCACCACGCGCACCGAACACTGGTTCCTCAAACGCGGCTTCGTCAAGGTCACGGTCGACGACCTGCCTGAAGATCGCCGCCGACTCTACAACTGGCAGCGCAAATCGCTCGTGCTGATGAAACAGCTCTGAGCGACCTCATATAAGCGCCTGGCCGTCGTCCCTACATCGATTACAGGAGAAGCACAGCATGACTCGTATGGTTCAATGCGCGAAGCTCGGCAAGGAAGCCGAAGGCCTCGATTTCCCGCCGCTGCCGGGCGAACTCGGCAAGCGGATCTACGAAAGCATCTCGAAGGAAGCGTGGCAAAGCTGGCTGAAGCAGCAAACCATGCTGATCAACGAAAACCGCCTGAACATGGCCGACCCGCGCGCGCGCCAGTACCTGATGAAGCAGACCGAGAAGTTCTTCTTCGGCGAAGGCGCCGACACCGCGCAGGGCTACGTGCCGCCGGCCGGCGAGTAAGCGACCGGTTCGCCGCGATCGAAGGCGCCGCATGCGAGCGCAACGAAGAAGTCTGCGCGAACCTCGCGCCGCGCAGCGCCATCGCCCTCGCGCACCGGCCACCCGCCGCCCCGAATCCGCGCCTCGTGCGCGGATTTTTTTCGTCCGCAAGCGGGCTCCAAACTCTCTGAACGGTACATTTTTGGGCCGTTTCAAAGCCTCTCAGAGGACCGCCGCGATTCTCGCAATCCCCCGCCGGGCAAGGGATCGGGCGGCGCGACCCCACCTGCAGAGCAAAAGCGGGTTTGCACGATCCTCTGTCATCGTGCTAACATGTGCATCGTTCCAACAGCAATTCACCTTCATTCGCGTTCTCTGACCTTGCGACACCAAGTGCTTGCACTGCGCGTGTCCATCGCGATGGAACAGTTTTTATACAAGAAGGCTTGTCGGTCGTATCGCGGTTTGAGCTTGCCTCGGGCCCCTTCAAAAGGGTCGGCCAAAGGGTTTGCGCAAGCGGCGAGTCAAGCACCGGCCTTTTTCGTTTCAAGCCTTCCAGTGGCGTGGGGTTCGGCTTCCAGCCATCCGCGTCCTCATGCACCTGCCCCGTTCCACGGCCCGGCAAGTGCGAGAGTCAGCACAATCTAGACGAGTGTTTTTTCGCGACCTGGCTCGCGAGGCACGGGCGCTTGCCGCTTTGGCGGCCATGGCTGCGCTGCTGCGTTTTCTTTCGACGCGCACCCACTCTTTCGCCGCCGCGGCGAAGAGGCCCTCGCCCCGTTTGCGAAACTGCACTTTCCAGCAACCGTGGCGGAACGCATCATGAGTTTCGTCGCAGTCATCGGAGTTTTACCTTGACCGCTTCCAGCAACGGCTTCTGGCGACACCAACAAGAACAGCGCCTTTCCCTCGACGACATCACTGTCGTCGACAACTCTCTGCTCAAGCGTGCCGTCGGCGCGATGGCGCTTGGCAACGCAATGGAATGGTTCGATTTCGGCGTGTACAGCTACATCGCCGTGACCCTCGGCAAAGTGTTCTTCCCGTCGTCGAGCCCGTCCGCCCAATTGATTGCGACCTTCGGCACGTTCGCCGCCGCGTTCCTGGTGCGCCCGGTCGGCGGCATGGTGTTCGGGCCGCTCGGCGACCGCATCGGCCGTCAGCGCGTGCTGGCAATGACCATGATCATGATGGCGCTCGGCACCTTCGCGATCGGCCTGATTCCGAGCTATGCGTCGATCGGCATTCTCGCGCCGGCGCTGCTGCTCGTCGCGCGTCTCGTGCAAGGCTTCTCGACCGGCGGCGAATACGGCGGCGCAGCCACCTTCATCGCCGAGTTTTCGACAGACAAGCGCCGCGGCTTCATGGGCAGCTTCCTCGAGTTCGGCACGCTGATCGGCTACGTGCTCGGCGCGGGCACGGTCGCGGTGCTCACCGCGACGCTCACGAACGACGCGCTGCTCTCGTGGGGCTGGCGTGTGCCGTTTCTGATCGCCGGTCCGCTCGGCCTCGTGGGTTTGTACATCCGTATGAAGCTCGAGGAAACGCCCGCGTTCAAGAAGCAGGCCGAGCAACGCGAAGCCGAAGAAAAGGCGCTGCCCAAGCAATCGTTCCGCCAGTTGCTCGCGCAGCAATGGAAGCCGCTGCTGCTGTGCGTCGGCCTCGTGCTGATTTTCAACGTGACGGACTACATGGCGCTGTCGTATCTGCCGAGCTATCTGTCGGCGACGCTGCACTTCAACGAATCGCATGGTCTCTTCATCGTGCTGATCGTGATGGTGCTGATGATGCCGGCCACGCTCGCCGCAGGCCGCCTGTCCGATGCGATCGGCCGCAAGCCGGTCATGCTGTTCGGCTGCGTGGGGCTTTTTGCGCTGGCGATTCCCGCGCTGCTGCTGATCCGCATGGGCACGCTGCTGCCGGTGTTCGCCGGCCTGATGATTCTCGGCATGCTGCTGTCGTGCTTCACGGGCGTGATGCCGTCGGCACTGCCGGCGCTGTTCCCGACGAAAATCCGTTATGGCGCGCTCGCCATTGGCTTCAACATTTCGGTGTCGCTGTTCGGCGGTACGACGCCGCTCGTGACCGCATGGCTCGTCGACCGTACCGGCAATCTGATGATGCCCGCGTATTACCTGATGGGCGCTTCGCTGATCGGCATCGTGTCCGTGGTGGCGCTGCGCGAAACCGCCCGCAAGCCGCTGCTCGGCTCGGGCCCGTGCGTCGCGACGCGCGCCGAAGCACACGCCGTGCTGCGCGGCGAACGTGAAGCCGAAGAGATGGACGAAGGCTACGCGGCGACCGCCACGGCGCGTGCGTGATCGAATGATCGAATGATCGAATGACGGAATGAGGCGCGGCGCTCTGCCGCGCCGTTCGTGAGAATGGGTGCAGGACGGGCCGGCTTTGCAGCCGGCCCGTTTTCATTTCAGCAACAAATCGAAGCTCGCCTCGGCCCGCGCGCCGTCGACCACGAGCATGCCCGCCGATACCGGCAGCTTGAACCGCCGCGGTCCGGCACTGCCGGGATTGACGAAGAGCACGCCGTCGCGCTCGCTGATGGACGGCTTGTGCGAATGGCCGGTCACTACTACGCCGATGCCTTGCTTGCGCAGATCGGCCGGCACATCGGCAATGTCGTGTACGACCAGAATGGTGACCTGCTGCACGGTGAGCGTCGCGTGCGTCGGCAGAGAGCGGGCCCACTCGCCGGTGTCGTTGTTGCCGCGCACGGCGGTGAGCGGTGCGATCTGCGCGAGCGCGTCGAGCACGGCCGGGTTGCAGATATCGCCCGCATGGATGATCGCGTCGCAGCCCGCGAGATAGTCGAGCGCTTCGGGCCGCACGAGGTTGTGCGTGTCGGATATCAAGCCGATGCGGCCTGGCGACGAACGGCGTGTGCGTGAAGTCATGAAGACAGCCGCGCAAGCTTCGGTGCAAACACGCTCAGGCTTCCAGCACGTGTTCGATACGCCGGTCCGGCACCAGCCACCAGGCGGCAGCGAGCGTATAGAGCGCCGCCGAAATCCACGGCGCAACGAACGCGAGCACGATACCCGCCAGATAGATCGCGACAGACACCCTGCCCTTGAAGTCGTTGCCGACCGCTTTCGCCAGTGCAGAATCGTGGCCATGCTGCCGAACGAGCAAGCGCGTCAAAATGAAATAGGCAATTGCCGACATGAACAGCACCACGCCGTACAGCGCGGTCGGCCACGAAGCCAGATGATTTTCACCGACCCAATGCGTGACCGCCGGCAGCAGCGACAGCCAGAAGAGCAGATGCAGATTGGCCCACAGCACAGCGCCGTTGACCCGCTGAACCGCATGGAACATGTGGTGATGATTGTTCCAGTAGATGCCCACGTAGAGAAAGCTCAGCACATACGCACCGAACACCGGCACGAGCGGGCGCAGCGCGGCGAGATCGAAGCCCTCCGGCACCTTGATTTCCAGCACCATGATCGTAATGATGATGGCGATCACACCATCGCTGAAGGCTTCGACACGTCCCTTGCCCATCGGCTGTTCCTCGAGTAAATGCGGGTTGGATTGCACCGCATCGCGAATTATCCGCGATGCCACGAGGCCTTGTCGATCGGCGCCTCGCGGGTCGCGCTACTTCAGCGGATGCAGACCATCCAGCAAGGTGGGAATCAATTCGCTGATGGTCGGATGAATGTGCATTGCGTATTGCAAGGTCGGATACGGCGCGCCCGCCGTCATGATGTCGATGAACGTGTGGATTGCCTCGTCGCCTTCTATGCCGTGGATCGCTGCGCCGAGAATCTGCTTGCTGCGCGCGTCGGCAAGCACCTTCATGAAGCCGTCGGTCTCGCCGCGTTCGCGCGCGCGGCCCACGCGCGACATCGGCATCGTCGCAATCAGTGCTTCGCGGTCGCTCTTGCGCACGTCTTCCTCGGAGAGCCCGACGCGCGCAAGCGGTGGATCAACGAATACCGCGTACGCCATGATGCGCGTGTCGACCGTGCGCGCGCCGCCGTCGAGCAGATTGGCCGCGACGATCTGGTAATCGTCGTAAGAAGTATGCGTGAACGCGCCGCGTCCGTTGATGTCGCCGATTGCCCACACGCCCGGCACGTTGGTGCGCAACTGGCCGTCCACAGGTATCGTGCCGTGCCGGTCGGTCTCGATGCCGGCTGCGGCCAGGCCCAGATCATCGGTATTCGGCTCGCGGCCGGTTGCGAACAACAGATGCGACGCCTCGAGCGCCGGCACGTTCTGCTCGAAGCCGATGCACACTTCATGCTCGCGGTGCGGATGAGGCTCGACCCGCGAAGGCTGCATGCCGAAGCGGAACTCCACCCCTTCGCGCGCAAGCACCTTCTGCACCGACTCGGCGAGATCAGGGTCCTCGCGCGTGAGCACCCGGTCGCCACGCACGAGCACCGTCACTTCACTGCCGAAACGGCGAAACACCTGCGCAAATTCGAGCGCGATATAACTGCCCCCGACAATCACGAGCCGCTCCGGCAACTCGCTCAGTTCGAGCAGACTCGAGTTGGTGTAATAGCGGATTCGCTCGATACCGTGAAGCGGCGGCACCACCGCGCGCGTGCCAGTGTTCAGGAAGATTTCGTCGGCGCTCAGTTCGTGCAGCAGCGTGCCGTCCGGTGCGCTGACGCTAAGCGCATGCGGCCCCGTGAAGCGCGCGTGGCCGTTGAACACGGTGACGTTCTCCGTGCCGCGCAGCCATTGTTCGACGCCGTCGCGCGACTGTCCGATGATCTTGTCCTTGCGTGCCTTCACCGCCGCCAGATCGACGTTGACGGAGCCGCTCACCAGAACGCCAAGTCGCGCAGCGTGGCGTGCCACGTGCGCCGCACGCGCGCTCGCCACATAGGCCTTGGTTGGCGTGCAGCCCACGTTCACGCAAGTTCCGCCAAAGGCTGCGCGTTCTATGACCGCCGTGCGGCGGCCGCTTTGGCCAAGCCGAACGGCGAGCGGCGCGCCGCCCTGGCCGGTGCCGATCACGACTGCGTCGAAGTGCTGTGCCATGGCGACTCTCCTCGCGGCTCGTATGCTGGTCGTTGCATCTTACGCCCAGTCGCCGCCTGGCTTGCGCCACGCTGCCAATCGTGGTGGTCCGTGTGCGACAGCCTGGCGGCATCGTCACACGTGCAGGGCCCTGCGAGGCTCAGCTCGCCGCGGGCGCACACGCGTGCGCGAGGGCGCGCGCATAGGCGCTCGCGCCCACCGGCCGGCTGTACAGATAACCCTGCTGCTTGTCGCAATCGATGGAGCGTAGAAACGCTGCCTGCTCGGGTGTTTCCACACCTTCGGCGGTGACGTTCATACCGAGCGAATGCGCCATCGCCACCACGGCCTGGGTGATCGCAATGGAGTCGCGATGATCCGGCAAACCGGCGACAAACGACCGGTCGATCTTCAGGTTGTGCAACGGGAAGCGCTTCAAATACGACAGCGACGAATAGCCGGTGCCGAAGTCGTCCACGGAAATGCGCACGCCGGTCGCGCTCAGCGCCTGGAGCATGGGCAGCACGGTGTCGCTGTCGCTCATCAGAAGCCGCTCGGTGATTTCGAGTTCGAGCGCCGCGGGGTCCAGCCCCGACTGGTCGAGACAGCGCCTGATGCGCTCGACGAGGCCGTCGTTGAACTGGCGCGGCGACAGGTTCACCGCGACGATCAGGTCGGGCGCGAGCGTGCGCCGCCACTGCGCCGCCTGCTCGCACGCATGCGCGAGCACCCATTCGCCGATTTCGGCAATCAGGCCCGCATCTTCTGCAACCGGAATGAACTCGGCGGGCGAAACGTTGCCGAGCTCGCTGTTGTACCAGCGCAGCAGCGCCTCGGCGCCGATGGTCCTGCCGCGGTGACTGTCGACGATCGGCTGATACACGAGGCTCAGTTCATTGGCAGCGAGCGCGCGCCGCAGCGACTGCTCGATCACGAAGCGGCGCTGCAACTGCTGATTGAGCTCGGCGGTGAAGAACTGGAAGTTGTTGCGGCCGCGCTGCTTCGCGTGATACATGGCCGAATCGGCATTGCGCATCAGCGTGGGCGCGTCCTGGCCGTCTTCCGGATAACGGCTGATGCCGATCGAAGCGCCCAGGTAGTACTCGTTCTCCGCCACCGCGAACGGCACTGCAATCGCGTCGAGGATACGGCGGGCGAGCGCGACCAGTTGATCGTTGCAGTCGCACGCGCTCACGACGATCACGAACTCGTCGCCGCCCACCCGCGCGAGCGTGTCGTCGTGACGCACGCAACCGGCGAGCCGCTCGGCGACGCTTCTGAGCAGCGCGTCGCCGGCTTCGTGACCGGCGGTGTCGTTGACCTTCTTGAAGCCGTCCAGATCGACGAACAGCACCGCGACGCTCACCACTTCGCCGCTGCCGTTCGGGCCGCCGGGCGCGAACAGGCTGTGCATCCGCTCGGTCAGGTAGGCACGGTTGTAGAGGCCGGTGAGGGAATCGCGGGTAGCCAGGAATTTGAGCTGGCGCTGCGCTTCGCGTACCGGCCCGATATCGGTGAAAGAGATCAGCACCGAGTCGGGCTTGCTCTGCCCGGGCTTCAGGATTGGCACCACGTTCTCGGTGACCCAGATCACTTCGCCGTTCACGAGCTCGAGGGCGAGCGTCACGTCGAGCATCGGTTTGCCGGTGGCGAGCACCTGGTTCGTGGGCCGCTCCTCTTCCGCCACCGGCGAGCCGTTCTCGTGAAAGCTGCGCACCATCACGGTGCGAATGCTGCGTCCGACGATTTGCGGCCCGGTGCGCAACATGCGCTGCGCACTCGGATTGCAGGCCAGCACGACGCCCGCGCGCGACTGCACGACAATGCCTTCGATCAGATGATCGACGACCAGCCGATGATGCTCCTCGCTATGCGCGAGACGTTGCGCCATTGCGCTCTGATGCACGGCGAGGCCGACGCTGCGGCCAATGTCGCGCAGCATCGTCTCTTCCTGCTCGGTAGGCCGGCGCGGCTGCCGATGATAGACGGCAAACGCGCCCAGCACCGCGCCGGTGTCGTTTTCGAACGGCATCGACCAGCACGCGCGCAAGCCGTACGGCAAGGCCAGCGCGCGATAGTCCGCCCACAGCGGATCGCTCTCGATGTCCTCGACGACCACGAGGCGCCGTTCGTACATCGCGGTGCCGCACGAGCCTGCGCACGGACCGATCCGCACGCCGTCTATCGCTGCGCTATAGGGCTTCGGCAGCGACGGCGCACCGCCGACGCGCACGCGCATGCCGTCTTCGTCGAGCAGCAGGATCGAACACGACGCGCCCTCGCCCAGCAGTGCTTCCGCGCGGCGACACACTTCGTCCAGCACTTCCGGCAGCGGCGTATTGCAGGTGATGAGCCTCAATAAGCTGCGCTCCGACGCGAGCACCTCTTCGGCCAGATCCGGCCGGACACGGCAATCCTCGGGCGTCGCACCCGCCTCCCTACGTGATGTCGCTTCGCGGTTCATATGTACGCCCCCCAACCCAACATCGGCAAGATTATGCAAGCAGCGCACCAGGGTATACCCGCCGAACGCGAAATGTTTCTCGCGTGCCGTGCCTCGACGTGCCATGCCCCGCACTCGCGCGGCGTGGACTGCGGCGCGCGCCGCAATATCTGGTAATCAGTTTCGCGGACCGCTGCCTGTTCCGGCGTCTGCGCGACGCGGGATTGAACGATCATCGGTTGCATGAGCAACCCCGCATCGTGAATCGTAATGAAAATCGTCTGCCCCGTTTTGTTCGCCGCGCTGCTGATCGCGCATTCGTCCGCTCAAGCCGCGAGCTTCGATTGCAGCAAGGGCCGCTCGTTCACCGAAAAGCTGATCTGCACCGACCTCGCGCTGTCGCGCCTCGACGACACGCTGGGACAACTCTACTGGAAAGCGCGCCGCACAGTCAGCGACCGGCGCGCCTTCATTACCGACAGCGACAACAAGTGGGCGTGGCGCGAAGCCAATTGCCGTGACACCGCGTGCCTCGGGACCTGGTATGCGACGCGTATCGGCGAGTTGCAGCAAGTGCTTGCGCGCATGCAACGAGGCTCGGCGGCGGGCGAGATCGCCTCTGCCAGCGCCTCCAACACCTCCACGTCGCCGCCTGCCAGCGTTGCAGCAAAGCCCACGCTACCAGACCGGCCGGACAACCCGCGCATGCCCGCGCCTTCTACCGCCAGCACCGCGATGCTTGAATGCACGGCCTCACATCCGGGTCTTGTGATCGGCGAGCAGTGCCCGGACCTGATCCGTCAGAACGGCAGTTCGTGGAAGTACCGGGTGCATGGCGGCGACTGGTTCTGCGGCGTCGCGATGCTGGAACGTTCGTGAGCGCGGATCGGTTCAGCCTGCTTTGCGGCTTTATTTGCGGCTTTATTTGCAGCTTCGTCACTCCTCAATGAAGCCGCGGGGGCAGGTCCTCGCCGGGCGACTGCGCGCCGGGCTCGCCGTCCTCCGCAGGCCCGCCGGCGCCGAACAGCTCCGCGCATACCTCGCGGCCCGTGTCGGTGAGACGCGCGGTGCCCGCGCCCGCTTCGTCGAACGTCGTTTGCACGAGGCCGCCGTCGACGAGCACCGTCAACTGCCGGCGCAACACGCTCATCGGCACGTTGGCCTGCTTCGACAGCTTCGCCAGCGACCACGCGCCGCCGGGTGTCGTGCGCCCGGGCCGATCGCTTTGCGCGCGCCATAGCTGCCCGAGCACGGCGAGCAGCACCGGGTCGATTTCGTCGTCATCCATGCGTGTCTCCTATTTATGTATATGCCGGCGCGGGTCTGTACGCAGTTTGCCGCGATGCTTCACGCCATCTGCGCGACCAGCTCACCGAGTGTCTTTAGCGCCGCTTCGCTTTGCGCCGTCCACGGATAGCTGTAATTGAGCCGGATGAAATGGCGGAAATGATTGCGCGTCGAAAACATCATGCCCGGCCCGACGGTGATGCTGCGCGCGAGCGCCGCCTGATACAGCTTCATCGAATCGACGCTCTGCGGCAACTCCACCCACAGCACATAGCCGCCTTGCGGCGACGAGATGCGCGTGCCGGCCGGAAAAAACCGCCGCACCATCGCGCTCATGATGCTCGCCTGCTGGCGATAAACCTTGCGCACATGCCGCAGATGCCGGTCATAGCCGTCCTGACGCAGATAGTCGGCAACGGCGACCTGCGGCACCGAAGGCGTCGTGAGCGTATTGAGAAACTTGAGCTTCTCGACCTGCGCGCGGTAACGCCCGGGCAGCGCCCAGCCGATCCGGTACGACGCGGTCAGGCTCTTCGAAAACGACGCGCAATGCAGCACGAGCCCCTGCGTGTCGAAGCTTTTCAATGTGGAGGGCCGCGTCTCGCCGAAATAGAGCTCCTGATAGACGTCGTTTTCGATTGCGGGAATCTCGTGCTCGGCGAGCAATTCGACGAGTTGCTGCTTGCGCGCGTCGGGCATTCTGAAGCCGAGCGGATTCTGGAAATTCGGCATCACCATGCAGGCGGCGATCTTCTGCTTCGCGATGACCTGCGCCAATGCGTCGATGTCGATACCGTCGACAGGATGAGTTGCCACCTCGATGGCCCGCATGCCGAGCCGCTCGATGGCGTGCAGCATTGCGTAGTAAGTCGGCGATTCGACGGCCACTGTGTCGCCCGGTTTCGCGACCGCCTGCAGACTGAGATTGATGGCCTCGGTCGCACCGAGCGTGATGACGAGTTCGCCCGGATCGACAGGCATGCCGTTCTCGGCGTAGCGGCGCGCGATTTGCCGGATCAATTCCGGGTTGCCGGGCGGCAGATCGTCGATCAGGTTCCAGCTCGCCTGACGGCGCGCAATCGCGTTCGCATACTGGTTGATGCGCCGCCATGGGAAGAGCGACGGGTCCGGATAGGGCGAGCCGAACGGCACGGCGTCGTGCGCGCGAATGCTGCGCAGTGTCGAGAGCACGAGACGGCTCACGTCGACTTCGGCGGCGACCGGCACGGCCGGCGCTGCCGGTGGCCGCGCTTTGCCGTCCGTGCGCCGCGTCTCGGGTCTGAACGCGTTGAGCGCCGCCTCGCGCACGAAATAGCCGGACTGCGGGCGTGTTTCGACTATGCCGCGGCTTTCCAGCAGCGCGTAAGCATGCAGCACGGTCTTGATACTGACGCCATGCTGCTGACTTGCCTGACGCACCGACGGAATGCGCTCGCCCGCCGCGAACACGCCGCGGCGCACGGCTTCAGTCAGCTCCTCGGCGAGCTTTTCGTAGAGTTTCAAGGACCTGGCTCAAGAAAAGGGAATGTCTCGCGCGCCAGTCTATGACAAAACGCAAGGCACCTGAACTGTATCCCTTCCCTTTTTGTTTTTCTGTATGCTGCACTGCGATTGGAACACAGTAGTCTTGTTACATCGGCCAAAAGCCATGACAGACCACGCGCGGCACCTCCATGAAGAACACCGACACCCGCAACAGACCATACGCCGACCCGAGCAGCGGCGCCCGCATCGAACCGTACACGCACCCGGCAGCCGGCTGGGGCGCGCTCAAGTATGTCGCCATCAACCTGATCAAGGAAAAGGTGACGGGCGGCAACTACCGCACGCTGCTCAAACAGAACCAGCCGGACGGCTTCGACTGCCCGGGCTGCGCGTGGCCCGACCGCGAGCATGCGTCCACCTTCGAATTCTGCGAGAACGGCGTGAAGGCCGTAGCCGCCGAGGCGACCAGCAAGCGCGTGACGCCCGCCTTTTTCGCGGAGCACACGGTGACCGACCTGATGAGCCAGTCCGACTTCGAACTGGAACAGCACGGCCGCCTGACCGACCCGCTCGTCTATGACGCCCTCAGCGACCGCTATGTGCCGATCGGCTGGGACGAAGCGTTCGATCTGATAGCAAACCACCTGAAGCGCTTGCCCGATCCGGATCAGGCCGCGTTCTACACGTCGGGCCGCGCAAGCAACGAAGCTGCATTTCTCTACCAGTTGTTCGTGCGCATGTACGGCACCAACAATTTCCCCGATTGTTCGAACATGTGCCATGAAGCGACGAGCCGCGGCCTGCCGCACACGGTGGGCATCGGCAAGGGCACCGTCACGCTCGACGACTTCGAACACGCCGACACGCTGCTCATCTTCGGCCAGAATCCGGCGACCAACCATCCCCGCATGCTCGGCGAGTTGCGTGAGTGCGCGAAACGCGGCGCCACCATCGTGTCGATCAACCCGCTCAAAGAGCGCGGACTCGAGCGGTTTGCGAGCCCTCAGCATCCGGTGGAAATGCTCACGCTCGGCAGCACGAAGATCAGCTCTGTGTTCATCCGTCCCAAAGTGGGCGGCGACTTCGCGCTCATCAAGGGCGTGGCCAAGCGCGTGATCGAGCTCGACGACGAAGCGCTGGCCTCCGGCCTCGAACGCGTGCTCGATGTCGCGTTCATCGCCGAGCACACTGTGGGCTTCGAGGCTTTCGCAGACGATCTGCGCGCCGAAAGCTGGGACACCATCGTGGCCGAATCGGGCGTGCCGTATGAAGACGTGCTGAAACTCGCCGACATCTACGCGAAAGGCCGCGCCGTGATTTCGACGTGGGGCATGGGCCTCACGCAGCACAAGAATTCGGTGCCGACCGTGCAACTGCTGTCGAACCTCATGATGATGCGCGGCAATATCGGCCGGCGCGGCGCGGGCCTGTGCCCGGTGCGCGGGCACTCGAACGTGCAGGGCGACCGCACGGTCGGCATCGAGGAGAAACCCACGCAGGCGTTTCTCGACCGGCTTGGCGAGGTCTACCACTTCGAGCCTCCGCGCGAGCACGGCCTGGATGTGGTCAACACCATTCAGGCGATGCTCGACGGCAAGGTGAAGGTGTTCATCGGCCTTGGCGGCAACTTTTCCATTGCGACGCCCGACACGCCGCGCACATGGGAAGCCATGCGTTCGTGCGATCTCACGGTGCACATCACGACCAAGCTGAACCGCAGCCATCTCGTGCACGGCCGCGACGCGCTGATTCTGCCGACGCTCGGCCGCACCGAGATCGACTTGCAGAACGGCGTTGCGCAAGGCGTGAGCGTCGAGGATTCGATGAGCATGGTGCATATCTCGTACGGCATGAACAAGCCAGCCTCGGAAAACCTGCTTTCGGAAATTGCGATCGTCGCGCGCATGGCGGATGCGACCCTCGGCAGCGATAAGGTTGACTGGCTTGCGCACGCCGCGGACTATGCGCTGATTCGCGACGGCATCGCCAAAGTGATTGACGGTTTCCACGATTACAACGAGCGCCTCAAACGCCCTGGCGGCTTTCATCTTGGCGTCGCGTCGCGCGAGCGGATCTGGAAAACGCCGAGCGGCAAGGCGCAGTTCCTCGTGCATGCGATTGCGCTCGACACGCCGATCCATCGCGCGCGCGAGCAGCACGGCGAACGCCTGATGACCTTGATGACGACGCGCTCGCACGACCAGTACAACACCACCATCTATGGCCTCGATGACCGCTATCGCGGCGTGTACGGCCAGCGCCGCGTGCTGTTCGCCAACCGGGAAGACATCGCGATGCTCGGTTTCACGGCCGGCCAGCGCGTGGATATCACGAGCGTGTGGGCCGACGGCATCGAACGTCACGCAGATGGCTTTCTGCTAGTCGAATACGACATTCCGCGTGGCTGTCTCGGCGCTTACTATCCGGAGACGAACCCGCTCGTGCCGCTCTCTTCGGTCGCGGACGGCGCGGGCACGCCGACTTCGAAGTCGATTCCGGTGCTGTTGAAGGCGTCGGCGCTGGAGGCGGCCGCTGCGTGATTGGGCTCTTTGGTTGTGCTACGTGAGCGCACCGCCCGAGCGCGCCGCTGCGCGATCACACAGGCCCCTTCGCGAGATCGCGCTGCGTCAGATAAAGCCGCAGGTCGAATTCGATCTGATGGTAGCCCGGCTGCATGAACTCGCAGAGGCGGTAAAAAGCCTTGTTGTGCTCGCTTTCCTTCAGATGCGCGAGTTCGTGCACCACGATCATCTTCAGAAACTCCGGCGCCGCCGCCTTGAATAGCGACGCGATGCGAATTTCCTTCTTCGCCTTGAGCTTGCCGCCCTGCACGCGCGAGATGCTGGTGTGCAGCCCCAGCGCGTGGCGCATCACATCGAGCTTGCTGTCGTAGACGACCTTGTCGATCTGCTCGGCGCTGCGCAAATGCTGCCGCTTCAAGTCAGCGCAATACGTGTAGAGCGCGCGGTCGGTTTGCACGTCGTGCGTGTGCGGATAGCGGGTGGCGAGGTACGCACCGAGCTTGTCGTCGGCAATCAGTTTCTTGACTTTCTCGAGCAGCGCGGGCGGATAGCCGCTCAGATATTTCAGGTGGTGCATCGTTGTGGGCTGCCGTGGGCGCTTTGCATCTGCTTTACGTCTGCTTTGCGTCCGCTTTGTGACTGTTTAGCGACGCAAGCTGCTAAACGTGCAGTTTACACGGCTGTCCCGCGACGATGCCCTACACGCGCCAGACGGGGCCGCCGGGGAAGTCATGCTGATCGAGCGACGCCGCGTGCATTTCGATGCTGTAGCCGGGACGTTGCGGCGGCATATAGCGGCCGTTGCGAATCACGACAGGATCGACGAAATGCTCGTGCAGGTGATCCACGTATTCGAGCACGCGGTTCTCGAGCGACGCCGACACGCAGATATAGTCGAACAGCGAAATATGCTGGACGTACTCGCATAAGCCGACGCCGCCTGCATGTGGACACACCGGCACGCCGAACTTCGCCGCCATCAGCAGCACGACGATCACTTCGTTCAGACCGCCGAGGCGGCAACTGTCCACCTGGCAGAAGTCGATGGCACGTGCCTGCAGCAACTGCTTGAACATCACCCGGTTATGGCAGTGCTCGCCGGTCGCCACGCCAATCGGTGCAAGCCGCGCGCGGATCGCGGCGTGACCGAGAATGTCGTCGGGGCTGGTGGGCTCCTCGATCCACCACGGGTCGAATTGCGCCAGATGCCGCATGTTCGTGATGGCTTCGTCTACGTCCCACACCTGATTGGCGTCCATCATCAGCTTGCGGTGCTCGCCGATTTCCTCGCGCAGAATCAGCGCGCGGCGCATGTCTTCCGCGAGATTGCCGCCCACTTTCTGCTTGAAATGCGTCCAGCCCTGTGCAACGCCTTCGCGCGCGAGGCGGCGAATCTTGTCGTCGTCATAACCTAGCCAGCCCGCCGAGGTGGTGTAAGCCGGATAGCCGTGCGCGAGCATTTCCCGCTCGCGCGCGGCTTTCGTGCTTGCATGACGATGCAGCATCGCAATCGCTTCTTGCGGTGTGATCACGTCGGTCACATAGCGGAAGTCGAGACAGCGCACCAGCTCTTCCGGACTCATGTCCACGAGCAGCTTCCACACGGGCTTGCCTTGCGCTTTCGCCCACAGATCCCAGACCGCGTTGACGACCGCCGCCGTGGCCAGATGAATCGCGCCCTTGTCCGGACCGATCCAGCGCAACTGGCTGTCCGAGGTCAGCGCGCGCCAGAACGCGCCCATGTCCGCGGCAATCTCCGCAAGCGTCTTACCGACGACGAGCGGTGCAAGCGCCTCCACCGCCTTCACGCAGATCTCGTTGCCGCGCCCGATTGTGAACGTGAGGCCGTGGCCGACCAGGGCAGCCGGTGCTGCCGGTGCGTCCGTTTCGAGCGTTACGTAGGTGGCCGAATAATCGGGCGCGGCGTTCATCGCATCGGAGCCGTCGAGCGAACGCGAAGTTGGAAAGCGGATGTCCCGCACCGACAGTCTGGTGATCGTGGTCATGTCTGCGCTCCTGGACGGCCAGGTTAGGGACGATCAATCGTAGAGCACCGCGGCGATCTTCGGATCGGTCATGTTTGTCTTGTCGTACCAGTAAAAGCCGGTGTCGACCTTCTTCGGCAGCTTCTCGCCTTTAAGCGCCTTGACCGCCGAGTCCACGACACACTTGCCGATGCCGATCGGATTCTGCGTGATCGCGCCAGCCATCAGCCCGGAATTGATGTCGTCCTTCTGCTCCTTGCCCGAGTCGTAGCCGATCAGCACGAGCTTCTTGCCCGACTCCTTCACGCCGATTGCCGCGCCTTCCGCCGAGCCTTCGTTCGCGCCGAAGATGCCCTTGAGATTCGGGTTCGCCTGAATCATCGCCTTGGCGATTTCGGCGGACTTCAGGTGGTCGCCGCCGCCGTACTGCACGGAGACGATCTTGACGTTCGGATGCTTGCTCTTCATCTCGTTGAGAAAACCGTCACGCCTGTCGATGCCGGTGCGGCTCGTCTGGTCGTGCACGATCACGCCGACTTCGCCGGCGTTGCCGATGGCTTGCGCCATCTTGTCTGCGGCGAGCGCGGCGGCGGCCAGATTGTCGGTCGCGCAGGTGGTGAGCGGAATGTCGCTGTCCACGCCGGAGTCGAAGGCGATCACCGGAATCTTCGCAGCCTGCGCCCGTCGCAACAGCGGAATGGCCGCCTTGCTGTCGAGCGCGGCAATGCCGATGGCTTGCGGTTTTTTCGCGAGCGCGGCCGACAGCATGTCGATCTGCTTGTCGACCATCGCCTCGGTTTCCGGGCCCTCGAAGGTGATTCTGACCTTGTGCTCCTTCGCGCCCTGCTCCGCGCCCGCTTTGACGGCCTGCCAGAACTGATGCTGAAACCCCTTCGAGACGAGCGGAATATAAACGTCCTCGGCATGCGCGAGACCGCTCGCGCCGACAAGCGTACTCAAACCGACCACGACGCCGAATACTTTGCGATTCAACATGGACTATCTCCTCCTGAGGTGTGGACCCTTCTTCTTCAGTCGCCGGGGAAGCCTTTGGGCGCCTCCCCTCTGATATTGTCCGGCGCGGCTCAGCGCTTCCTGCGCCGCAGGATGTCGGCATAAACCGCGAGAATGATGATGAGCCCCGTCACCACGATCTGCCATTCCTGAGCGACCGACATGATGCGCAAGCCATTGGTCAGCACGCTCATGATGAACGCGCCGATGATCGTGCCGAGTATGGTGCCCGAGCCGCCCGACAGCGACGTGCCGCCGATCACCACCGCGGCGATCGCTTCGAGCTCGTAACCCTGGCCGAGCGCAGGCTGAGCCGAATTCAGGCGCGATGCGATCAGAAGCCCCGCGACCCCGCAAATCGCGCCCCCAAGGCCATAAATGGCGATCTTCCAGCGGTCGACGTTGACGCCGGAAAGACGCACCGCTTCTTCGTTGCTGCCGAGCGCGAAGGTGTAGCGGCCAAGCGCCGTGCGATTGAGTGTGACTGAGCTGGCTATCGCGAGAACAAACAGGATCAGCACGGCGTTCGGAATCGGCAGGCTCGGCAATAGATAACCGATTAGCGAGTCCTGCGAAATCATGTAGAAATTTTCGGTGTCGGTGAAATAAATCGGCTTGTCCGCCGACACCACGAGCGAAAGACCTTTGAGCAGCAACATCATGCCGAGCGTCGCGATGAAGGGCGGAATCTTCATTTTCGCGGTGAGCGTGCCGGAAATCGTCCCGCAGATCGCGCCAGTGGCAATGGCGGCCACCACGCCGAGCCACATCGGCAGATGCCAGTAGGTGAGGAACACGCCGCAAATGACCGCGGTGAAGGTCATCAAGGTGCCGACCGAGAGGTCGATGCCGCCCGTGATGATGACGAACGTGGACGCAATCGCCAGTACGCCGTTGACCGCCGTGGCCTGCAGAATGCCGAGGATGTTGTCCATCTGCATGAAAGCCGGCGACGCGAAGCTGAAGAACACCAGCAGCAGAATCAGGCTTGCGAACGCCAGCAGCTTCTGCAAAGCGGACGGCGAGAAGATGCGGGCCTTCAGGCCGCTCAGGCGCCGCTCGCCGGTCAGGGCGGGAGAATCGGAAGGCAGTGTCATAGCGTCCTCTTTAGGCTCACGCCGCTTTCAGGGTTGGGCGCTGCGTGGCCAGATGCATGATGCGCTCCTGCGTCGCCTCGGCTGCGTCGAGTTCGCCGGTAATGCGGCCTTCGCACATCACGACAATACGGTTGCTCATGCGCAGAATTTCGGGCAGCTCCGACGAGATCATCACAATCGCCTTGCCCTCGTCCGCGAGCGCGCGCAGGAGCTTGTAGATTTCGCTCTTGGCGCCCACGTCGATACCGCGCGTGGGTTCGTCGAAGAACAGCACGTCGCAGTTGCGCTCCAGCCACTTCGCGATGACGATTTTCTGCTGGTTGCCGCCCGAGAGCAGCCGCACTTCCTGCGCGGCAGACGGCGTGCGAATGGCGAGCAGCTTGATGAAATGGTTGGCGCGCCGGCGCATCCGCGCGCGGCGCAGAAAAAAACTGCACGACAGGAAGTGCCGCAGGTTCGACATGACGATGTTCGATTCGACGTCCATGCCGGTTGCAAGGCCAAAGCGCTTGCGGTCTTCCGAGAGATAGCCGATACCGTGCGCTACCGCATCGCGCGGATGCCTGATCGACGCCTTTGCGCCCTTCACGAAGATCTCGCCGGACTCCACGGGATCTGCGCCGAATACGGCGCGCGCGACCTCGGTGCGCCCCGCGCCCATCAAACCGGCAAAGCCGAGTATCTCGCCCTGGCGCACCGCGAAGCTCACGTCCCGCACGAGCGGGCCGGCGTTCAGGTTTCTCACTTCGAGCGCGGTCTCGCCTTGCGCCGCAGCGCGAGCCGCCGGCGCGGCATCGCTTAACGTGCGCCCGACCATCATGCCGATAATCGCCTGAACGGTGGTGCTCGTGGCGTCGACGGTGGCCACATACTCGCCGTCGCGCAGCACGGTGACGCGGTCGGCGATCTGCTTTAGCTCGTCCATCTTGTGCGAGATGTAGACGATGCCGACGCCGCGCGCTTTCAGTTCTCGAATGATGCGGAACAGCTCGGCAATTTCGGCGTCGTTCAGCGCAGAGGTCGGCTCGTCCATGATGAGCACGCGCGAGTCGAACGATAGCGCCTTGGCGATCTCGACCATCTGCTGACTGGCGACCGTGAGTTCGCCGACCATCGCACGCGGATCGAGCTTCACATGCATGCGCGAGAGGATGTCGCGTGCCTGTGCGTTCAGCCTGTCTTCGTCGAGAAAGACGCCGAGCCGCCCGCGCGGCTCGCGGCCGATGAAGATATTCTGCGCGACAGTGAGATGACTCATCAGTTGGAGTTCCTGATGAATGATGCCGACGCCCACCGCTTGCGCGTCACGCGGACTCGAAAAATGGACCGGCTCGCCGTTCAGCAGGATGTCGCCCGAATCGCGCGAGTACACGCCGGCGAGAATTTTCATCAACGTGGATTTGCCGGCGCCGTTCTCGCCCATTAGCGCGTGGACTTCGCCCGCCATCAATTCGAAGTGGACGTCGTGAAGCGCCCGCACGCCGGGAAAGCTCTTGCTGAGCTTGTTGACGGAAATCAGCGAGGTCATGGCGCAAAGCCAACGGCGGTTGAGCGACAAACGCTCGTCTCAGCCCTCGAGGCGGGACGCGAAGGCGCCGCAGGGCGCCGGGTGGTTCGACTGTAATCGCAACGAGAAGCCAGGCGCATTGCTGGACCCCCAAACCGATGTGCGACGATTCTACGACGCCCGGCGGCAACGGCTCAAGTGCAGGCATTCCCGAGTGTCTGGAGTGGTTACGGGTGAAGGAGTGAGGAGTTGTGCAGAGTGTGGGATTTGGGGAGGGTGGCGAGTGAGATGGCGGAGCTGGAATCTCGCCGCCGGACAACGGCTTGCGCTCCATCAGCCGCGCCAACACAATGGCGGAAACCGGGGACCGCCATGAAATTGAAAGCAGGCTTGGCAGCGCTGGCCGTGCTCGCTGCATCATGCACAACGATCACAGACGTCACGCCTGCTGCGCCGGCCGCTACATGATCACCATGCAGGTCCGCGATGGCATGACGCCATGGGGCGAAGTCAAAGCATCAAGCCTGAAGCGCGCTAGCGAATATTGCAGCGAGCAGGGCAAGCAGATGCATCAGGTGGATATGCAGACGCACGGTGTGCGAGGATGGACGCGGGAGGAAGCGGAACTCACCTTCTCGTGCACATCGAACTGAGGCCGCTCCCCGCTCCTCCATAGCCAGACCATTGGCGCGCCGCTGCATGAGGCGACCGGAAGTGGTCCCTGCTATTCCCGCTCGTCACCGACCTCCTGAAACCAGCGCAGCTCCCAGATGGAGAGACGGTCTTTTTGATGATGCCGCGGGTTGCCGCACATCCAGCAACTGCAACGGGTGGGCGTGTCAATCAGGCGGCCGAGCTCGACCTGGTTTTTCCGGGGCTTTCCGGCCCACCAGTCTTTCCGTTTATGTTTGAGTCGCGCCCGGTCGGCCCGGCGCCGCGGTATGCCTGTCCGCTGTACTGCCATTTCGCACCTCAGTTTCTGTACCTGAATGTGCGAAAGCCCGCACGCGGCGGGCTGAGAAAAAGTGACGGTCGGCGCTGGAGTACGCTGCTGGGCTTCGGCTTAAGTCAACACATGCCGGCGAAGCACGAGCGGTTCAGCAACCATGGTGCCGGGGACCGGACTCGAACCGGCAAGCCGTGAAGCGGCGGATTTTAAGTATTGCTTCACTGTGCGTAAACACAGGCTTCTGGCTTGCCTGCAACGGAAAATCAAGGGTTTGCGGGCGTCACAATGCTGTATATGTAGACAGTGGATGGAAGTGTTTTGGCAGAAAAAGCCACACCCTTTAACGCTTCTTCCCGATCTCGCTAATGGCCGTCGCCAGCTTGTCGGTGACGAGGTGAGAATAGCGCTTGGTGGAGACAACAGACTTGTGCCCGAGCACTCCGCCGACTGTAAAAAGGTCGATGCCCGCATTGATCATCTCGGATGCAGCACCATGCCTTAGATCATGGAACTTCGTCTCGGGATGACCTGCCGCTTCCCGCGCTTTCATCCATTCAGTCTCGAACTGCTTCACCGTCAGCGTGAACTTGGTTTTGCGAGCGAGCACAGCAATGCGAGGGTGGATAGGAACGATCCGCGGGCGCCCATTTTTTGTGTCTGACAGAGAGAAGCCCTGTCGCGTTACCTTGGCCTTCATTATCTCACCTCGGCGCATGCCTGAATAGAACGCTATGCGGATCGCTGCTCGAACCTGACGGTTCTTGCACGCCCTCGCGATCTGGAGCATTTCGGCGCGCTGCGGATAGTGGTGGCGTTCGTTGTTGACGGGCGGGATGACCATACGGGATGTCTGGTCCACCTCCAGCTTGCCGACCTTGTGTGCATACTTGATCGCCGCGCGTATGTAAGCCAGGATGTTCCGGATTGCTCCATCCGAGAGTGGGTGCTTTGGCCTGCCTTTGCGGTCCTTGCTAGCCCGCAGATAACCGACGAAACCCTTCGACCAGTTGTGCAGGTCGGTGGCGTCCTGATTCGCATATTCGACGCCCCACTTCTCAAGAATCTGGATGCGCTTGGTGGCATCCTTCCAGTCCAAGCTCTTGTCTGCTACGTGGGTGCTGACGCACTCGCCAATGGTCACAACCGCCTTTCTCGTGCCACTGGCGAGTGCGTATATCTCCGCCTCCCATTTACGCGCTAGCTCATCTGCCTCTTTGGCAGAAATTCCCGCAGGGAGAAGCTTGGCTTTTCGAACGCGCTCACCCTCGACGACACGCTTGAACGTCCAGCGGAGGCGCTTACGACCGGCTTTTGTAATGGTTTCGATTGGCATGATGCGAGAAACTCGTAAAGCGAGTCCAGATCGTAGACATAGGTTTTGTGCCCGAGCCTGTATCGTTTGATATGTTCGCCGGCCCGGTCGATCCTGCTGATTGTCGCGTATGGCACGCCGAGGATCGCGGCGGCTTCTTTTGCGCTCACGCGCTTACCTTCTGCAATGCCCATTCAACCTCCCATCCTTCTCGCCCGCGACAAATCGAACGTGTAATGGCCGCCTCGCGTGGATTGGTGCCAGCACATGATCCAGAACATGCGATTGTTCTGCATGGCGTCTATCAGGCTTTCATTGCCAGACCATCCGCCCGTCGAGATGTTGAGTCGGTCCTCGCCCTCTTCGGCCCAAAAGTTCGGATAGCGCCACAGTTCGCGAACAAAATCCACCATGCCGAGCAGATCCGTATGCGGCCACTCCGCGATACGCTTTAGCGCTTCCTCGGTCGGGTAACCGTCGTCGTCAAGTAATTCCTCCATCACCTCACCTCCAAAACAAAACTGGCCGCCTAAGCGACCAGATTCTTGACTTTCCAACTGGCCGCGGTTACAGCCAGAATCCTCTCAAGCGCTTCCGTCATGTAGCCTGCGCCCTCGCAATTTCGATAAGCCGCGGATCGGCCTTCGTCAACACATCCAACAGTAGCCGCTTTTCTTCCAGATATGTGACGGCAAACTTCGGATCGTGCATGACGATGCTCGACGTGTTGCTGATCAGGTCGGCGCATTTGATGGTCTGGACGAACGGCCACGCTTCAGCGAGACGCGCACGCGACGCGGCCTTTCGTTCCGCCCGGTTGCCCGTCTCCAGGTCCGACAACTGCATGACGGCGCTGGCTACGATGCCGTTAAACTCGATGTCCAATTGCTCCAGCGTCACGCCATGATCCTCAATGCAATCGTGCAACCAGGCGACGGCGATGACTTCTTGCTCAAGATTCAGATATTGCCCTGCTACTGTCGACACGATGCCGGCCACTTCGGCCAGGTGATCTGCGTACGGATTATTGGTGTACTTGCGGCGCTGGTCTTTGTGGACCTCGCGTGCGAACTGCATTGCCTTGAATGCGCTGCTCATGATTGCTCCGTCGATTCATCGAAGTGTTGCGACGCCTTGCGAGTCATCGTTCGAATCGCATCAAGCAACTTCCCATCCGGCCGATAGTGGCGCGTGTCGGTCAAGTGCTCAGCGATCTCGGTCCATTCGGCTAGCGTCATGGTGAGCGTCATCGTCATCTGAATGTCGGCCGGCCGATCGGCTTTGAATTGTGCTTTCACGCTTTCACCTCCAGCGTTTCCACCTGTTCCAGCGCCTCAAGCGCCCACTGCAGCGCCGCGCCCGTTCGCGGCCCATATGTCCCGTTGTCGATACACCAACGCAGTTCCGCCCTGATCTCTGGCAGATCCGTCGCTGCGTACCGATTCTTTGTGCATCCCATATATCCACCGTCTGGCATGATGTGGTTACCTAGCTCCGAGAGCGGCGCGCCGACTCTGCAGCCGTCGCATTGATTGATGTCCGTCATTTACTCGGCTCCCTGACCACACTAATCCCCGCCGCAGACAGTCCCACGGATACCTTGTCCCGCCGATCATCGGCGACCATTTGGGCGAACTTGCTACAAAGGTCATGCACTTGGTGGCTAGTCGGCTGCTTTGCCAGCGAGAACGAACGGTGCGATTCTTCGAATGCTCGGCGGCTGTTGTGGTTGATCATCGAGACTCCCTTTCGCAAAGAATCCTGACCATGAGGGCGACGCGGACTGGCTGATTAGGAAATCGCTTCCATAGCCAGTCGACCATCTTTTCGGTATCAGTCACTGCGGGTCCTTTTGAGACAGGCATCTATGGCTGCGTCCAGAGCCGACGACTCAAGCGAATCACCGATCTCCCCAATCGCAACCATGTCAAGGTTGGGGCCTTGCTCAGGCATCGCAACAACGCGCGTGTAGGCTGCTCGCAGCCACCGATACCGCTCCGCATCCTTCCTCAATCCCTCTAATTGCGCTGATGAGTAGAGCCGGTCGCCTATGCGCAGTTTCGATGTAGCCATGATGGTGTACAGGTCGGGCTTGCCGCGGCTATCATGCGTTTCGGTCACGATCGCCACCGGCTGCGCATCGACGGCTGGCGCTACAGTGGCGGTCTTGCTCATGGCAAGCCATGCGTCATTCGCCTTGACCAATAGCGCTTCGAGTTCGGCTATGCGGGCGGCTTGCTGCGCCTTCTCTGCCTTCAATTCCTTGGCCGCCTGAAATACTGACATGCTGATAAGAGCAAGCGTTTCAAGCTGGTTCAGCTTCGGAGTTTTCGC
>Ga0268254_10000269_pt1 | contig 38597 bp, 39 predicted proteins | sample AgamicOrSfrz_FD_200251 | JGI IMG/M metagenome (GOLD analysis project Ga0268254, IMG submission 200251) | Agave microbial communities from Guanajuato, Mexico - Or.Sf.rz (v2) (version 3) | ecosystem: Host-associated > Plants > Phyllosphere > Phylloplane/Leaf | place: Guanajuato, Mexico...
CGGCCACGATGCCGATCACGCCCTGGTGCCAGGCCGGATTGAACAGCGTGATGGTGGCCGCGCCGTCGGGGTCGATCGACGAGAGGTCGTCGAGCGCCTGTTGCTGCATGCCCGCTTCGATTTCGCGACGCTCGCGGTTCATCGCATCGAGTTGTTGCGCGAGCTCCCACGCGCGGCCGACGTCGTTGGTCGTCAGGCATTCAATACCGAGCGACATATCTGACAGCCGTCCCGCCGCATTCAGGCGCGGACCGAGCGCGAAGCCGAGGTCGAAGCCCGACGCACTGCGGGCGTCGCGCGCGGCGGCGCGAAAGAGGGCGGCGATGCCGGGCTGCATCTTGCCCTTGCGGATGCGTTGCAAACCTTGCGCGACCAGCACGCGGTTGTTGCCGTCGAGTTTCACGACGTCCGCGACGGTGCCGAGCGCGACCAGATCCAGCAGGCCATCCAGGCGCGGCTCCGGGAAATCGTCGCCGAACGCGCCGCGGCGGCGCAATTCGGCGCGTAACGCGAGCAGCACGTAAAACATCACGCCGACGCCCGCGATGCACTTGCTGGGAAACTCGCAGCCCGGCTGGTTCGGATTGACGATCGCGCGGGCGGCGGGCAACTGGTCGCCGGGCAGGTGGTGATCGGTGACGAGCACGTCGATGCCAAGAGCGTTGGCTGCCTCGACGCCGTCCACGCTCGCAATGCCGTTGTCGACCGTAAGCAGAAGGTCCGGTTTGCCCGAAGCGTTGCGCGCGGCCAGCGCGACGATTTCGGGCGTGAGGCCATAGCCGTATTCGAAGCGGTTCGGCACCAGATAATCGATCTGGGCGCCGAACATGCGCAGCCCGCGCACCGCGACCGCGCAGGCGGTCGCGCCGTCGCAATCGTAGTCGGCCACGACCAGCATGCGGCGCTTTTGCCCGATCGCGTCGGCGAGCAGCACAGCGGCGTCTTCGCAGCCTTTCAGCGCGGCGGGCGGCACGAGGCGCGCAAGTCCGGTTTCGATTTCATCGGGCAGGCACACACCGCGCGCCGCATACAGACGCGCGAGCACCGGATGCAGGCCGTGGCGCACGAGAATTTCAGCGTCGACGGGAGAACAGGCGCGCGTAACGATTCGGGTCATTCTGAAAGGCCGTCTGTAGGGTCGGTCATGCAATCGATCATTCGATGAAAAGCGAGGCGAGCAGGCGCCGTCGCCAGAACTTGCGCAGATCGCCGCGCGTGATGCTGAGCGTGACGGACCCCGTGTCGCCGCACAAGGTCAGGCCGAGTTCGGCAAGTGCACCCGATTGCAACGCTTCGAGCGCCGGTTCGAACCAGTCGCGCTGGAGCGCCGCGAAGGCCGCGTTCCAGCGCGCCCAGTCCTGTTCGATGTACGGCGCCGAGAACGGGTCCAGCTCCACAAGAGTGGTGTTTCGCGCGTGTGCTGCGGTGTGCACATCGTTCGCCGCGCTCGAACCGGTTGCCTGGCCGCCTGCATTGGTGCCGCCGCGGTCCTCCAGCGAAGACAGCGCCGCGAACGAAGCGGGCGGAGCGCCAACTGGCACGCCGGCTGTGAGTGCGAGACCGCGCGTCGCTGCGGCGTCTGAAAAGACGCGTGAGAACGGGCTACGCACAGGCCGCGCCGCACCTTGCGCGTGAAACCAGATCGAATTGACGGCGGGCAGGCCGCGCGCCTCGCGGGCTTCGTTCACGGGGTGCTCGAACCAGGCCATTTGCACTTCGTTCTGCAGCTTCATCCACGCCCGCGAACGCTCGCCGGAATGCGCTTCGTGCGGCAACCAGATTTCGATGTTACGGCCGCTCGCGCGCAACGGCGATGCACCGGCCAGCGTGCCGAAGCCGTCGCCCGACAGGTACCAGCGCGCGGGCTTCGGCGCCTCGATGCGCACGCCGAGTTCCTCGATCAGAGGCCGGGCCACCTCGAGCAGCGCGCTCGCTTCGTCATCGGAAAGATCGAGCGACGCCGGGTCGATCAGCACCAGATGGTCGTGCGCGATGCGAACGTGCACCGGCTGCACGCAGGCCCACGTCGCGTCGCCCGGCTCGCCGCCGTCGGCGCGAAGCATGTAGGGCGCGAGCGGGGCTTCGTCGGCGGCCGCCGCGCCCGTCGAGGCGGTGGAGGCGTTGGATAGCGCGCCGAACTGACGCGCGATCCACCGTTCATGCGGCAGCGTGCGCTGAAAATCCTCGCCGATCACACGCTCGACGAGCGTCGCGCGCGCGACCAGCCGGTCGAGTGCAGGGCTGCTGATGTCGTGTAGGGCGGTGGAGGCGTCGGCTGCGGCGGGCAGCGCGAAAGGAAGCAGAAGATGGAGGCGGTCGGCGTGCATGATGCTGCGCATTGTAGGGCAAAGCGCGCTGCGGTTTCGATAGGCTCGGCCGGTTGGCGCGGGATGGCGCGGGTCGGCGCCGGACGGCAATGGGTCGCCGTCGCGTCGGCGGTTGCGTCGGCAGTGGCGTCGAGCTATCCACGCAGCGCTCCCGCAGCGGGCTGTCCGGCAGTCCCACCAGCCGCTCTACCGGCAGTCCCTTTATGCGGCGGCGCGGCATTGTATGGCAAACTTCGCGCTTGGTTGACGGTGGCGGCATCGGCAATGCGGGGCGGGTTTGCGCCGCGACGTCGGCAGGAACCATCCGGATTGCCGCGACACCAATGATCAGGACACTCGGGCCGGACTCGCGACGCGAAGGCAGATGCAACAGCGGGCTTATCCGCGGACGCATCGCCAGCCGCAAGACGCCGCACGCAGCCCGGGTAGCCGAAGAACGCAGAAAAGGACTCGCTTGAAATTTCCCTACGAATGGCAGATCGGCTGGCGCTATACCCGCGCCGGCAAACGCACGACCGGCAACGGCTTTATCTCCTTCATCGCACTGGTTTCGATGTCGGGCATCGCGCTTGGCGTCGCCGCGCTGATCGTGGTCTTGTCGGTCATGAACGGCTTCCAGAAAGAAGTGCGCGACCGCATGCTGTCGGTGCTTGCGCACGTCGAAATCTTTTCGCCGACCGGCTCGATGCCTAACTGGCAACTCACGGCCGACGAAGCGCGCCGGAACAAGGAAGTGATCGGCGCCGCGCCTTATGTGGAAGCGCAGGCGCTGCTCACGCGCCAGGATGCGGTCAGCGGCGTCGCGTTGCGCGGCGTCGAGCCGACGCTCGAGCCGCAGGTATCCGACATCGGCAAGGAGATGAAAGGCGGCAAGCTCACCGATCTCGTGCCCGGCGACTTCGGCATCGTGCTGGGTGCGGACCTCGCGACCAATCTCGGCGTGACCGTCAACGACAAGATCACGCTGGTCGCGCCCGAAGGCACCATTACGCCGGCCGGCATGCTGCCGCGTCTGAAGCAGTTCACGGTGGTGGGCATCTTCGAGTCGGGGCATTACGAGTACGACAGCACGCTCGCGCTCATCAATATCAAGGATGCTCAGGCGCTGTTCCGGCTACCCGCGCCGACCGGAGTGCGGTTGCGTCTCGCCGACATGCAGCGCGCGCCGGAAGTCGCACATCAGCTTGCGCGCAGCCTCTCCGGCGACCTGTATATCCGCGACTGGACGCAGCAGAACAAGACCTGGTTCTCGGCGGTGCAGATCGAAAAACGCATGATGTTCATCATCCTCACGCTGATCATTGCGGTCGCGGCGTTCAATCTCGTGTCGTCGCTCGTGATGACGGTGACCAACAAGCAGGCCGACATCGCGATTCTGCGCACGCTCGGCGCGCAGCCCGGTTCGATCATGAAGATTTTCGTCGTGCAGGGCGTGACGATCGGCTTTATCGGCACGGCAACCGGCGTTGCGCTGGGCTGCCTGATCGCGTGGAGCATTCCATGGCTCGTGCCGATGATCGAACATATGATCGGCGTGCAGTTCTTGCCGCCGTCGGTGTATTTCATCAGCGAACTGCCGTCCGAACTGATTCCCGCCGACGTCGCGCGAATCGGCATCATTGCGTTCCTGATGTCGGCGGTGGCGACGCTTTACCCGAGCTGGCGCGGTGCCAAAGTCCGTCCCGCGGAGGCGCTGCGCTATGAATGACCGTTCCGCAACTCTACCCATGGCCGCTCAGGAACTGACGCCCCATCAGTACGTGCTGGAAGCAACCGGCATTTCGAAGTCGTTCGTGCAGGGCGGCCTGAATGTGCAGGTGCTCAACAACGCCGAACTGAACGTGCGGCGCGGCGAGAAGCTCGCGATTGTCGGCGCGTCCGGTTCGGGCAAGAGCACGCTGCTGCATGTGCTTGGCGGCCTTGACGATCCGAGTGCGGGCCACGTCTCGGTGATGGGCAAGCCGTTCACGAAGCTCTCCGAACGCGAACGCAACGACTTGCGCAATCGCGCACTCGGTTTCGTGTACCAGTTCCATCATCTGCTGCCCGAGTTTTCCGCGCTCGATAACGTCGCCATGCCGCTGCGGATTCGCCGCATGACGACCGAAGCCTCGCGTCGTGAAGCGCTCGCGGTGCTGGAGCGCGTCGGCATGGCGCATCGCGCGAAACATCGGCCGGGCGAACTGTCGGGCGGCGAGCGTCAGCGTGTGGCGATTGCGCGGGCGCTGGTCACGAGGCCGGCATGCGTGCTTGCCGACGAGCCAACCGGCAATCTGGACGGCGGCACTGCGGACACGGTCTTCAATCTGATGCTCGAATTGTCCCGAACGCTCGAAACGAGTTTCGTGATCGTCACGCACGACCCTGAACTGGCCGGGCGGTGCGACCGCATCATGCGGTTGCGCGACGGGATTTTGCATGAGGAGCCGCCGGTTCCGGTGTAAGCGTGGCGAGGCGGCACAGAGCTGGAAGTGACTCGACGTACCGGCCGCCTGATCTGCTTAATCCACTCAGTCCACTTGTCAGCGAGGCAACCCATGTGGATCGATACGCACTGCCATCTCGACGCCTCCGAATTCGACGCCGACCGCGAGCACGTCGCTGCGGCGGCGAAGAGTGCGGGCGTGGGGCGTATCGTCATTCCGGCCATCGGCCGGCAGAACTTCGCGGCCGTGCGCGAGCTGGCGCACCGCTTCGACGGCGGCGCATATGCGCTCGGCATTCATCCGCTCTTCACGCCATCCGCGCAGGAACAGGATCTTGAACTGCTGCGCGCGGAAATTGAGGCGAGCCTCGACGACCCGCGCTTCATCGGCATCGGCGAGATCGGGCTGGATTATTTCGTCGACGGTCTCGACGACGCCCGGCAGCAATTCTTCTACAACGGTCAACTACAGATCGCGCGGGAATTCGATCTGCCGGTGATCTGCCATGTGCGCAAATCGCAGGATCAGGTGATCAAAGGCTTGCGCCGGCATCAGATTCATCGCGGCATCGCGCATGCATTCAACGGCAGCTTCCAGCAGGCGCAGGCGTATATCGACCAGGGCATGCATCTCGGTTTCGGCGGCAATCTGACGTTCGAGCGCGCGCGGCAGATTCGCCGCCTTGCCGAGCAGTTGCCGTTCGACGCGCTCGTGGTCGAGACCGACGCGCCGGACATCGCGCCTTCGTGGATTTACAAGCAGCGCAACTCCCCCGAACAGATTCCGGCCATCGGCGCCGGACTCGCGCAGTTGCGTGGCATGGCGGTGGACGAAGCCGCCCTAGGCACAACGGCTAACGCGCTCGCCGCGCTGCCGCGGCTCGCGCTTTCCTCTGCATAATTTGTCCGGTTGATTCTCGAGTGGTTTGCGCCGGGCGAGACACACGTCCGGCGGCATGCTTGCGCGTTGCGCCGTGCGTTGCGCCGTCTCGTCCCGCGTACGGCCGGTGGCGGGCGGAGGGCGCATGCGTGCATGGTGGTGTGGATTCGGGTTGGGCGTCGTCTGGCTGCAGCGGCAGGCGGCGTTGCCCGGTTGGGGCGGCTGGTGCGCGCTGGTGTCGTTGGGCTGCGTGGCGTCGGCTGCCGCAGTGTGGGCCTTGCGTGGGTCTTCGCACATCGCGGATCGCGAGCGGGGCGCGCCTTCCAGTTGGACGCTTCGACGTCTGCGCTCATTCGCCGGTTGGTGCGCGCTCTCATGCGCGGCATGGTGCGTTGGCTTCGGCTACGCGGCGTGGCGGGCGGAAGCACGGCTTGCGACGAGCCTGCCGCTTGCGTGGGAAGGCCGCGACATCGAGCTGACCGGCAACATCAAAGGATTGCCCGCGCGCGACGATAAAGGCGTTCGCTTTCTTTTCGACGTGGAGTCGGTCGACGCGCCTGCCGTTGAATCGGCGCCGGGCGAACCGGTCAGGTTTCCGCGGGTAGTCCAACTGTCCTGGATCGCCGACGAAGCTCTGCCGCCGCCGCTTGAGCCCGGTGAACGCTGGCGTCTGCGTGTGAGGCTGAAACGGCCACATGGCAATGCGAACTTCGGCGTGCGTGACGCGGAAGCCGGCTTGCTTGCGCGGAACGTGCGGGCCACCGGTTATGTGAGCGCGGCAACGCAGGCCGTGCGGTTGCGCCCGGATGCGCGCGGCGTGAGCGTGACGGTGGACCGCTGGCGCGCGGCGCTGCGTGCGCGCATCGACGCGGTGCTGGCGCACTCGCCGCATCGCGGCATCGTCGTCGCGCTGGCAATCGGCGCACAGGACGAAGTGAGCGCCGCCGACTGGCAATTGATGCGCGCCACCGGCACCAGTCATCTGGTGGCGATTAAGGGTTCAATTAAACTAATCTTACGCAGAGCAACGATTTGGTTTTATCGAACCGTTCAGTACCATTATATATCTGCACGATGACTTGATGTCCGCTGGCCGAATCTGCTGTATTTCTCCTTCTCGCGCAATGCCCGCTCAGCATCAACGGCTTGCCCAAGCGCTTCGAGCGTCCTCGCTTTCTCGGTCTCATCTTGAGCGAGGGCGTCAATCACGGTGGAAGTGAAGTATTCGCTGCCATTGGTGCCCAAAATCGCAGCGCGACGAAAAGATTTATCCGGACGCCGATCTACGAAGGGTTCGTAATGACTTCCAACCCACTCTTCGTACTGTTCGCGGCTTCCAGCTAAGTGGGTCCCACCGGCATAGACGTTGATGCGTGCAACGACCTTTCGAACCTGAGCCGCAAGCCGCGCGCGCAAATGAAAGAGTTCGTCGCTATCGCTTTGCGCCATCCTTTCATAAAGCGTCAATACCGATTGCTTCACTGTGACGACGTCGGAAAGCGAGCTTCTCAACCTGATTAGTTCCTTATCTAGATGATTATTCTTCTGTGCCAAAAGTACGGCTGACTCTTCCAAGGCGGCGTACCGGTCTTTCACGGCTGAAAAATTACCATCTTCCTCGATTATTGCCACCAAGTTCTTTATGCGCTTCGCCACTTCGTCACGCTCGACGCCGATTTCAGCGATTTCTTTTTCGACGCTTGAAATCTGAGCGCTAACGCTGCTGCCGCTGTTGATCAAATCCCCGATGTCCACGCCCTTGAGATAGCTCATCACTGTCCGCTCGAAGTCGTTGTATCCCCACATTACGAAATATTCGCATCCGAGACCGCGCTTTGCGCCGGAACAAACAATCGACCGAATCGTATGTGGCGCGTCCACGGGCTTATGTCCGGTGATATTCATCGCGCTTCCGCAGTAGCCGCATTTCAACAGTCCTGAAAACAAATTGGTGAACGCAGGGCCTTTCGCGCCCCGTCCTCTGGAGAGTCTGTCTTGGCGAGCCAACTGTAAAGAATGAAATTCGCCCTTAGTGATCAACGCCGGGAAGTAATCCTCTACTAGTTCACCAGCAGGAATTCTCGCTTTGCCATCGCCGGTTGTCGGCTGGTATGCGCCATAAAGGGCTGGACTGGTAGAAATCTTTTGAATAGTCGAAGGATGCCATCCGTTGCCGATGCGAGACCGATAGTTGATCGGGGAGATACCTTTCTGGTTAAGCAATTTCACGATCGATTGCTGCCCCATGCCCTGGAGTTGCAACTCGATAATTCGGCGCACTACCTTCACGCTCTCAGGGATGAGTTCAAAGGATTTCCTGTCGGCGGACAATTTCATCCATTGCGGACATGTGGCCGTTAATTTTGCGTTGCCGGCATTTTCCCGCTTGGACTTCCACGCCGCCCGCACACGCTGACTCTTGCGTACGGACTCCTCATGCGCTCGGGCCATGTAGACGATCGACATGATCATCGGCAGCATCGCGCCTTCCCCTTTCATACTTTCCGGACTGAAGACCTGCCGATCAGCTAGGGTGACGATAGTGACACCCTGGCTGAGTATTTGGCGGAATACATCGAACGCCTGCCAAGGGTTAGCACGCGACAGGCGATCGAATGACTCAACCAATAGGACCGAACCCTTGGGAACGAGACCATCTCTGGCCAAGCGAAGAAATCCACCGAGCGCGCCCTTATCTACGTTGCTGCCATCGAAGGCCGACAAACCTTCATCTCGCATATTCAACGAGTCATCCAAGACAAGGCCATGTGCTGCCGCATATTTCGTCGACAACTCAGTTTACCGTCGAATAGAGTCGCCTCGCTCTTGTGGCGCGGAAGAAAAACGGATGTACGAATAAGCCGTCGTACCGGCGGCAAATGTTGGGTTGTTCATTTGAAAGATTCCAATTTGGTTTTTATGAACCACATATCGTCAAAACCGGGCTAGTACGGTGCCGAAAATGAATACACGTGTCGTTACGTTGCGGACCCCAGAGCGTCCGAAGTTCGAGCCATCGTGCTTCAGGCTTCGACAGAAGCTGGCGCATGAGCAAGGTGGTCTCGCACGATTCAAGATTGATGATCACGGGCTGCCTCAAACACATCGTGTAAGGGCTGATGTCGATAAAAGCGGCGACGTTAAGCAAATCCGGTCGCTAAAGGCCAGGCGAAGACCTGTATCGGTGCCATTCTTATACCGAGCGAGACACCCGTCTGTCAGCGTGAGCGGATGCAGGGAAAAGGAAACGCCAGCTATGGAAGGGTCGACTGCGGGGATTTGGATAAACATGCACGCTCCATTCTCTTTGAAGAGTTCGTTGGAACGTGAAAGAGAAAAGACAGCGGCGCAGCTTTCACTAGGAAATTAGACGGCGACGAAATTCTCGGGTGCGACGCCGCCGTGGAATGAAGTATGCCGACGCAAAAGCGGCTACGCAATTTATTTTTCGATGCGCGACGGCTGAGCGCATGCCCGTCGAAGGAAGCATGAGCCACCGTGCCGGCAATTGAGATTTAGGCAAGAGAAAACACCCGTTAGAACTCACACTAGGAGCCACAATGAACGTATATGTTGTTACCCTCAGCACCACGAAATCGACAGAGCTGAAGACAGTGACGGTTCAAGCAAACGCTGAGGCGGGGGCCATGAGTAAAGCCTTGTCACAGCATCCGGGCTGGATGATATCGGGTACGCCGAAGATGATTGGGTAGATCGGTTCGGGTGAACCAGGTGCATGTGTGCGTAGGCGGTAGATCAGAGGCGTCCAGCGACACCGCAACTCGAAGAAGAGAATGACCTTAACATCAACACCACAAATAAATTGACAACGATGAAAAACAACCAACGAAGGCTCGGACATTCTGTGCTGAATGCGCTTCTCATCAGCGTGTCGCTGTCATCGGGCATGGCACACGCGCGAAACGCCGCGCAATCATATGGCTGCGTCAGCCAAGATGGCCATGCAGAGCAAAAATTGCTTGCGTTGCATCAGGATGGCCGTTTCATCGAGGCTGGAACTGTGCATACCCCAACTGGGGATGTCGACTCTGACGTGATCGGGACAGTCCGGTTCAACGACAGGCACGAATACGTGCAAGTCTTGGCGGACATCTACATCGGAACTCAGAAAGAAAGATCAACTGGAATGCGCTTCTGGTCATATGAACAGAATGGACCCGATATGTTTAAGTTGACGGGGATTAAATACGTCGATCGGATGACCGGCAAGGAATCGGACACCTCAAGAATCAAATGGATATGCAAACGCGAACCGGCCGGAGACGTCCCAGCTGAACAAAGTTTCGAGCAATTGCCGAAAGCAAGTTTCTATTAACCCCGCCTATCAGGTACCGGCGCAATGGGTATGACGCGTGCATGGAAGCGTTCGAGTCGTTTGCGAGGCCAAGATTGTTGAACCGTGAAAGTCAAGGCGCGGATCAAGCGGACAATCGACGGGAGACACAGCCGCTCCCGGACGTTGCTCCGACAACGTCCCAATAGGTAGTGGGCTATCGCTTTAATAGATCAGGATTGCGAATGAAAACACTATTTCTCTTGATGGCTACGACCGCCTCGTTGAATGTTCAGGCGGAAGCGATGTTTACATGTGGTGGCGGACATGAAGTCGCGATCGGGCGAACGGCTGAAACTGTCGCCATTTCGCTCGACAAGCACCAGTATCTCATCTATGTGCATACCGAATATCGCGCCACCACTGTAGTTGACAGACACCGCACGGAGTTCGGCACGTTTACCGGGGAGGTGCCCAATTTCGTATTTACTCCCACGGCCTACGTTAGCGACTCAACAGGCTCAGAGGTCGTAACGCGGCCGGCCAATCCGCGTCCGTACCGCGCTCGCTTGGCACCAGGCCTGCATGATTGGATCGGGCTGGAAAAGCGACCGATGAAGCCGCTTGCTCCGAGCGATCCGGGCGTTGGCATCGCGCAATGCAAGCAGGGTGTCCCGGTTGCTGATGAGAACGCCGCTATGCTTTTTTCGGCGGCGCGTCAAAAGGGGCTGCTTGCTCCGTAGCAAAGATATGACTTCAGGGCTATGCTCGCTGGACAAAAAAGAGGCCGTCTGAAACGATCCGAAACTACAACGACTGCAGCAGACCGACGAAGCGAGAATGCACGTCGTTACAAACTCCCCTCAGGCAAGCGAGTCCGCAATGTGCCGCTCAGGCTCTCGTCGAGTAACGATCTAGCGCTTTCGAGTATCCGGTACAGCTTCGTATGCCGAACAATGCATGAGTCGCCTCCAGCGTTACTTAATTTCGGGCACGTTACAGCGAAGAACTGACGAGAATTCGAGCATGAACAATAGCTCACCTGAAGCTACGGCGGTCAAGTGGATCAGCGAAGCCGATGGTATCCTGGTTACCGCTGGGGCGGGCATGGGCATCGACTCGGGCTTACCGGATTTCCGGGGCTCTACCGGCTTCTGGCGAGCCTACCCGGCTCTCGGCGCTGAAGGCGTGACATTCCGAGACATCGCGAACGGCATGGCATTCCGGGTAGATCCGAAACGGGCGTGGGGATTCTACGGCCACCGGCTCATGCTGTATCGGAACACCTTGCCTCATGCTGGCTTCAATATTCTCAGGCGCTGGGCACAAAGCAAGCCTCACGGGACGTTTGTCTTCACAAGCAACGTAGACGGCCAGTTTCAAAAGGCAGGCTTCAGCGATCAGCAGATTATGGAATGCCACGGGTCAATCCACTATTTCCAGTGCGCGGCAGCTTGTGCTAGCAGTATCTGGTCGGCTGAAGGCTTCAACCCGGACGTCGATGATCGGCGCTGTCTGCTGCGATCTGCGCTACCGGCGTGCCCGCGCTGCGGAGAGGTTGCGCGTCCAAATATCCTGATGTTCAACGACTGGGCGTGGCTGGAGGAGAGGACTGAAATGCAACAGGCTCGGCTTAACGCCTGGCTATCGAACGTGCGGCAGCTAGTTGTCGTTGAGGTCGGTGCGGGCTCGGCGATTCCGACCGTGCGGAACTTGAGCGAACGGCACGCTCCGCGAGTGATACGGATCAATCCCGATGACTCGGCGATCGATCCGAAGACGGGTATTGGATTGGTCGGCAGCGCGCTTGAGGTGCTTCAGGCGCTGGATGCTCGAATGTTAGGCTATTGCTCCGTGGCATCAGGTGGTTTGTGACGCCGAACTGAGCTGCCGTAGACGACCCGTTGCCGTCGTTCGGGGCGTAGCCGCGTCAACGGCCTTTCTGGGAGGATACTGTTGAAAAAGTCGAGCTGCGCAGTTCTTGCACCGCAGGCTAGAAATCCGACCTCTCAGATCGAGCCACAAACCGCTCGCAGTCCTCAGTTAAGGATAGAACGACCCATGAAAACCTCGTGAGATAGTCAGTCATCGACTTTTTCAACAGTATTGGAGTCCAACGGTCATTCGTGGCGATGTTCAGGGCGACAAGCGCCGTGGTGTATTCGTCGGCCGCGACAGCATTGAGCAGAAACAGCGTGCTTACACCGGCGAACGTCTGACGCAGCGATTCGATGTCGAGCATTTCGCCATGGACGACAGCCAACCCTGTGTGGAAGTGCGCCTTCGAGGGTCTCAGCACCGGCAATAAATAGCGATCGTCCTACGATACCTAAAGTTCGTTCTCAGGCGTATATTGGCTCCCGTTCTGTCGGGCGACATCTCGTACAGCGCTCGGCATTCAACAGCGCGATTGGGTTCGGAGAAGAGATGATATTACTGCACCGCACTACTAGGGCGATTGTCGGCGTAACGGTCATTCTGATCGCGAAATATTGCAACGCGGCGAGTCCGGTTCAACAAAGCACGACAGGAAACTGCAGTCCAAATTTTGCGAACATCAATGGAAACGTCGTAGTCAACATCTCATGTCCCGGGCTTTCGAAGGGTAAGCGGTGACCACACACCGTCTTGACCGATACAGCTACATCGTGGAATGCCTTACTTGGATTCGTTCACATAGATCTTGTAGGATTTTCCGCGATCATCTGTAGCAGCCATGTATTTGCGGCCACCAGCAGGCCAATGGAACCGAAGCTGCGTAATCGAAGCGACGTCGACGTTCTGCTGTGCAAACTGACGCGTCAGACCTTCGCAATAGTACTCAATCGACGCCCTGATTCGCGCTGACTCCAGCGACTCAGGAGCGAACGCGCCGGATAACCAGTCGACTTCTATGTCCAATCTCTGGTGATGGATCGACTCCAACTCGTCGATCACGTACCCGTCGAGCACGTAGTTCATGAGACTTGTAAAGCTGGCCCCGAGGTTGTGTATCGCGGAGTAGATGTTTTTGTATTTCATCTTCGCAAATCGAGTGTCGGCAGGCTTGGTCAGGAGGCCATCACGGTGGCAGCTGATATCTCCATTGTGATGGTGTTCCATGGCAATAATTCATCGATCCGGTTGATCGGGTGATCCGCGATGCACCTGAGCACATGGCGCAGATACGCTTCAGGGTCGACGCCATTAAGTTTTGCTGTTCCGATCAGGCTGTAGATTGCCGCGGCGCGCTCACCACCCGAGTCCGCACCAGCGAACAGGTAGTTGCGGCGTCCGATGGCCACACCGCGCAGTGCGCGCTCGACCGCCAGGTTGTCGATCTCCAGTTGTCCATCATCGCAGTAGCGCGTGAGCGCCTCCCACCGGTTCAGGGCATAGAGAATCGCCCGGCTCGTGTCGGACTTGCGCGAGAGCGTCTCCAGCATGGCACTGAGCCACGCATGGAGTTGATCGAGCAGCGGCCAGGCATGGGCGTGCCGATATACGCGCCGCTCATCGGGCGGTTTGCCCCGGACCGCATCCTCGACCCGATACAACGCGCCGATGCGTTCGAGTGCTTCGGTATTAAATGCATTGGGTCGTGCGGCATGCAGTTCGTAGAACTGACGGCGTGCATGCGCCCAGCATGCTGCTTCAACAACGCGGCCCGTTTCGTAGATGGCCTGATAGCCGCCATACGCATCGGCCTGCAAGGTGCCGCCGAACGATTCAAGATGCTGCTGCGGATGAATGCCTTTACGGTCGGGGCTGTACGCGAACCATACGGCAGGCGGCGTGATGTCACCCGAGTTCCGGTCATCGCGCACGTACACCCACAGCCGCCCGGTTTTGGTCTGGCCGTTGCCCGGTGCGAGCACGGGCACGGGCGTATCGTCGGCATGCAGTTTCGTTGCTGCCATGACATGCCGGCGTAGCGCATCGACCAGCGGTTGCAGTAGCTTTGCGCCGTGACCGACCCACTTCGCCAGCAGCGAGCGATCCAGCTCAACACCCGCGCGCGCGTAGATTACCGACTGACGGTACAACGGCAGGTGATCCGCAAACTTCGAGACCAGCACATGTGCGAGCAGGCCCGGGCCTGCCAGACCACGCTCAATCGGACGGCTGGGGGCGCTTGCCTGGGCGATGTGGTCGCAGCATGTGCAGACCAGTTTGGGCCGCACATGACGGATCACGCGGAAGCTTGCGGGTACGTATTCGAGCTGTTCGGCGATGTCTTCGCCGAGTTGTTTCATCGCCGCCCCGCACGCGGTGCAGGATTCACCCGATTCCGGCAGATACGTCAGCACCTCGCGCGGCAGATGTTCGGGCAGCAGCTTGCGACTGACCTGCTGCGGTGCGGTGCGCGGCGTCTTTGGGATCTCGATGGGCGTGGCGCCTTCATCGGCTTCGAGATCTTCCAGACGGAGTTCAAGCTGTCCGATCTGGCGCTCCAGCTTCTCCGAGCTTCGGCCGAATGCCATGCGGCGCAGCTTCGCGATCAGCAGCTTCAGGTGCTCGATCTCGACCTTGGCATTGGCCACGACGGCTGCGTGCGATTCGACCGCGTCTTCCAGATGATCAATGCGGGCATCGCGCTCGCGCAGCATAGCCTTGAGCGCTTCGATGTCGTCAGGATAGGCGTTCGCCGAGGTCATTCCCGCAGCTTACGCGGACGCCGGGAGGTTTACAACGCAGAACTGGGCTCGGTTGTGCGAACGGGTTGTCGCCAGTCGATGCCCTCCAGCAGCATCGACAGTTGCGCCTGGCTCAGGCACACGACGCCGCCATCGGCGCGCGGCCAGACGAAGCGCCCGCGCTCCAGACGTTTCATCAGCAGGCACATACCGTCACCGCTCCACCACAGCACCTTGACCAGATCGCCGCGGCGGCCCCGGAACACGAACACGTGGCCACTGAACGGATCGCGCTCCAGCACGGTCTGGACCTTCGCGGCCAGACTATTGAAGCCTGAGCGCATGTCGGTCACGCCGGCAGCCAGCCAGACGCGCGTGTGACTGGGCAGACCGATCATGCCGCTGCTCCCGGCATACCGCGCAACATGCGCAGCACCAGCATCAAGGTACTCTCGTCAGGTATGCCTTCAATACGTACCCGCGTGTTGCCGACACTGATTTCGATAGCCCCTGGCGGTGCTGTGACCGGCGCTGGAACCGATGCCGGTGGCGCGACCTCGGTCACTGCCGCATCGATCTTTATGGGCAGCAGATCAACGGGATCGTATTCACCTGCGTGCAGCGCCCGACGCCATTTGAACACCAGGTTCGTGTTCAGCCCATGTTCCATCGCCAGGCGCGCGACCGAAACGCCCGGCTCGCTCGCCAGCCTGGCGATCTCGCGCCGGAATTCGAGCGGATGATTCGGTATGCCTTTGCGGCCCGTTCTCTTCGGTGCTTCTGTTGTCAAAGTAGCCCCCACTACTCGATGTGGTGGGGACTACTCTGGCAACTTCTGATCAGACCGTCGAGACGGTACGCTGGACTCGCTTACTTCGAAGGAAGAATTCACGACGCTACTTGCGCGTAGCGGCGGTCTCCCCGTACAGCAGATCAAAGCAACCGATATTGGCGCCGGATCTTTGATCGTGTATGGTGCGTCAGCGATTCCCGACGACCCAGCCCTCCCATCACTGCTGGGAATGTCAACGGCCGCAACCACTACTGATTTATATTCACACTTGGATACCGTAGTCCCCTCACCAACGGCGCGCGCGCTCCTTGCAAGACTGGCGCTACAAGTGCGTGTTCTCCGAAGACCGGTGACAGTCGTTGTGACCGGTTTTTGGCCCGAAAGCTGTATAGAAGTGAATGAGCAAGGGCGTTGCGCCAACTGGCAGTCAGCAAAGTATGCAGACCGCGCTAGCCTAAGGGGTGCTCAAGCAGTGAAAGCTGTGCTAGCTGAGAACGGTATTCCGCCGAACTGTATCTATACCGAAGGGAAGGGACAAAGAGACCCACTCACTCCGCTCCCTCCGGACTATCGCACCTCGCCGCTCCGAGATTTCAATCGTTGGGTTGCGATTAATCGACGCATCCAAGTTGACATTATTGTTTCGAATGACGGTTGTCGCATGTAGCTCGGACCGGAAATGTAGAGGAGTGGAAGCGAGATTAGCTCAATGCGATATCTTGACCCTCTAGAGCGCCTATGCGAGAAATTGCAAACATGGACCCACCGTCCAAAGTGTCGCCCCGATTAACAGCTTGGCATCTCCAACCGACTACCAGTTTTCTATCCCTCGTCGAACGAAGACGGGAGCTGTCCGGTGCAACAAGGAGGCCGTCATTGGCTAGGGGAATTGGTATTGCAATTATTAGTGACGTTGCCTTGTACTCCTGCGAAATTACCGGAACAAGTGCCGGTCGAGGACTGATTCACGACCGTACCGTTCATCAAGATCCCTGTGTTGTCTCCGCCAATCGTTATGACAGTAGACTGCGCTTTTAGCCTCGGGTCCAAGCTCTGGGACAGCCCTTCAATATCTTGCTTAACAGCTTTTTGGGTAGCGATGTCTATGTCCATAGCTTGCAGTGCACTGTTGGCAGCCGTCCCGATCGAAGCTAGGTACTTGTTTTGGTCTTGAGCAGCTGACGGGTAGGCGAGAGAGGCCTCCTTGATATCTACCGCCGACAAGGTCTCAGCCTGCGTCACGGCGCACGACGGAGTGTCAAACCAAGTTGCGGGAAATGAATAGTGCATGATCGACGCTCGATCGTACGCCGTAGCGCGGAGTCGTTGGCTCACGACTATCGCGCGCAGGTTTTGATCAACTTTCTCACGACTCCAGTTATTAGGCGAACGTCCTAGAGACGCGTACACCATATCCCAGCGGATGTGCGCAATACAAGGATCGTTCGGACTTTGATGCTCGTGTTCAAAGCCCAACGCATGCCCGATTTCGTGCAACATTACGCCGCGGATCGCCCGCTTGTCGGACAAGCTCGCCGGTCCGAACGCGGCAATATCGACGTTTAACGATGACTGCCGGATCACGGTAGTGTTGATGGCATCGGTGCCCACGCGAGACCAATGCCCCGTGGCGTCGAACGATACTCTGATATGTGACGGTTTCGCGGGATCGCACTGACGATACTTCAACGGCGGCCCGAAATCCAAGGTCAGTGACGTGTTCTTTCCCCACTCTCGCGCTGCATCGACGAATAGCGTTTTGTCGTCCTGCGAGCCGCCGAAAAAGCACACTGAAAGAGTTTGTCCGGCGCGCCAGATTTTATAGCCGTTTACGACGGCATTAAGCGTTCCCCGTTTGATCGGATCGCTTTGCGAGCTTGCAGACGAGGGAACTAGATTAGCGTCCTTTATCGGCGAGTTTTCGTGGAAATCATGAGCAGACGAGTTTTTTGAAACTATTACCAAAATCAGGAACAATGCATGCAAGCACCACCCCTTGTATGCCATGCGGCTAGTCTCGAATTCTTCAGCAGCAATTTTTCCCTTAAACATCATCCTTCTCCTACCGCCAGTAACGCCTTTCTGAGCGCCTCCAACTGTGTCTTCAATCGAACCATCAGAGCTCCGTACTCGCGAATGAAATTGTTCGTCCATACTGCATCTGGCGGCTGCTCCGGAACAGTAGCGAGAATAATCGCCCGGTCATGAAGAACCGCGTGCAAGGGCCGCAGGTCGGGGCCAAGCTTTCCATTTAAGGACGCATCGTAAAGGAGTGCGGAGTCGATAGCGGCCTTCAGGCGCATCTGTGATGCAGCGACGTCGGATCTGACCGCTGTCCAATGCTCTGGTGTGGGATCTTGCCGGTACCTCGTAAAAGAGGGGAATAAATAAAATTCGTTGCTCGCGTTGACTGTAGACAGTTCCAAAATGCAATTCTCAAGGTTGGAAGACGCCGTCGATCGAAGGGCCGCAACTGTGAGATTGCATATGTTAGTAACTGGTCCATTAACGCCGTTGATGTTAGGTGAGCACTGTCCTTTTGACGCTTGACTTACTACACTTGCCTGAGCAAAGCCGCTGTCGGGCAAAGCTAAGCTGACTAAAAAGATGGAAAACAGAGTGTTGCTAGCGGCTTTTGATACGCGTCTGCGGTAAAGACTAGTCGCCGCATTGAGCATATCCCCTCCAGATGTGGATGGTAAGACCCCCAATGCGGGCGACCGAACGACCCGCTGACTTTATAGCATGCAACGCTACAGAACGCTGGGAGACAACCCGTGCTGAAGAAAGCCTATTTTATAAAGCGGAGTTTTTCAACCGTTACGCTTGTATTCGCACTATGGACCTCTGGTGAAGCTGGAGGTCAAGCTGTTCACCAACAAAGCAGTGGCGACTGCAGTCCAAACATTGCCAACGTGAATGGCAATGTTGTGCTCCAGCTTACATGTTCCCAAATTAACGCAGCGCAACTGGATGCTGCGCTGGTGCACGCGATCCGCAGCGAACTCGCAAAGCAACGGATTAACGAGGGCAGCGTGAAAGCGGGCTCGCTACTCGTGTCGTTAGAGCAGCCTGGCGACCCGGCCTACGGAGCACTTGAGAGCGTAGCGGTAGCTTTGACGACCACAGACCTTTACGATAACTTGGATACGTTAATACCGTCGGCTGAAGTAAAGAAAGCGCTCGATAGCCTCGTCATCAAGCTGCTGGCGTATCAGAAGCCATTTTCAATCGTGGTCACCGGATACTGGCCTCACGCCTGCACTGCTACTGGCCAAGGAGGCCAATGTGCCCAGTGGGTTAGCGATCGATATGCCGACCAGATCAGCCTGCGCGCTGCGCAAGTCGTCAAGCGCTACATGGAGACGCGCGGCCTCCAAGCCAATTGCATCTACACGCAGGGCATGGGCGTTAGAAAGACCATCACGCCGGAGCCGGAGGACTTGCGGTCGCTTCCGCTAAAGAAGGTCAACGAGTGGGTGGCGGTGAATCGGCGCATACAAATCACGTTAGCGCCGAAAATGCAGTGCACCGCTTGACGCGGGGCGAATTGACAACAACGACAACGATGGACAGCTTCCCGCATGTGGTTTTTGCAGCGGCAGCTGCGGGGCGCTCACTGGACTTTAGCGGTTATGGGGTGGAGAGTGACACCGGCTCGCTCGTATACGAGTGCCAGTTGCGCCGCGAGGGTTCCAAGAGTGTTTGCGCGTCTGCGGCAATTCTTTTCGAAGGGAGGTTGCTGATATCAGATCAATGTTGGTCGGCCTAGCGGTCCGCTGTCTGAAGGCAAGCAGCCGCTCGAGCGGTCGTACAACGGTCATCCCGAGCGACAACTACTGGCCGATATTCGCCTGATGCACAAAAAAATACGGTGCCTGCCGCTCACGTTGCAGCAGTTGCAAGCCACTCTCGCAAAATCCGAGAAATGAACGTTGATACAGACTGATTTTTGTCGGCGGCCGCAAGCTGCACGCGAGCACACAGGTCTCTCGGCAATCGGGCAGAAACGACGCAAGAGGCATTAGTTGACGATTCGCCTGTACTGGTTGATTTGGCCTTAGGCATCTTACGATCCAGGCGTGTCGAGCATGCGGCTTACAATGAAGCCGTTATAGCTGAAGGGACGTTCAGCGAGCTTTGAGATGTACTGAGCCACACGCGACATGTCCTTCTCGGATTCGAGCGCACGCACATCGCACGTACCGCTCGGGATAATCGCTTTCCAGAGCGAAGCCGCGCACTTTTCAAACCAATCGCGCCGCTCCTCGGTCACATACGCAAGCGCGTGATAGTGCAGGTGACCCGAGGCAGGCGCGTGCTCAGGATATGCGGTAAAGCAGAATAAGTCGTCACGCGGGCGATTCTCGAAATCTCTTGATCGGAATAGTCGGGAACGAACGTTCAGTTGCCACTTGCGCATGCGTTTGCGGGCTACTTGCTCGGTATAGGGAGCGTGGAAATTCAAGGTCAGGAAGTGCGTGTGGTCGGAGCGGTCCAGCCATTCGATGTGCGCACGACGTAGCTCAAGACCGACTTCTGTTTTTCGGAAGAGATTGATATTCATATAGGTGGTGATCAACGAGGTTCATGCAGGACCTCTCATGCATTAGCCGGTGCACCAAGAGTCGGTTCTTGCATTTAGGCTCGCCTGCAAGAGGGAGATCTTATAAAGATTTAGATAAAGCTATGCCAATGCGCGTCGCTCGAACGACGAACATGGCGGCGCGGTATTGCCGTATTGGGTCACTCTTGCGCGGGGGCGCTGAGGTGTTGGGAATACTCGGCGGCAGATCGCACGAGTCGCCGGTTCAGGACCGGGTAGGTAAAAAGACATCGGTCGCTTGTTTTGCGACCGATGTTATTTATTCAAAAGACAAAAATGTTTACAACTTTAATAACTAAAACATTGTCAATTCAGGCAACCATTCGTGAACGTGAAAATGGCTGCCTTCAATCGGTATGTTTATATTAATATTGAATTGAAAAAAAGAAAATATTTCAGCCATAGTATTGCGATCTAATCGGCCATGTACATTCCTGACAAGCCGCCACATTCGCGCCACTCGACAAGAGATGGGGCAAGCGCTGCGTATAGCTGCGGCGTCTGATGCTCCATTGAACCGCTCGCGATGGAATTTGCAACGCCGACGCAGAGGCCGCGCGACAATAACATGTAGTTGTCGGGCCAGGGTTCGTACGGAGATTTCCATTCGTACTGGACGACGGTGCGTGCATCATCAAGCGCGAGACGTTTTTCTAGTCGGCCCCGCGCGTGCGCCTGCTCGATCCACAATCGCGGCATCGCGCATGTAGTCCATTCGACATCCCATGCCATCTGATCGAAGAACACTCCCAAAGCTTTCCAGACTTCGGCTGGAAGGTAGATCGATCTGCCCCGGTATGCGGGATAAAATTTCATGAGCGCGGGATTGACCGGATAGTCCGGTGACGGTTTCAAGGGGCTAAAACTATAGTGGCTTCGTGACACGATGGTCTCCAAGGAACAGCAATCGCTGAAGTGCGATCGGCTGGACGCCTGCTGAAGGCGCTGGAGTCCGCATGCCATCGAAGGCGCGCACGCCCGGCAGGGGCTGCGACGAACTTGTACGGTTCTGTGGCTCGCGGTGATTTCGCTTAGGCGAGATTTGCCGAACCACATACGATTTGCCGTAACCACAAACACTACCTGCCGGACCGCTCCGCGTCCGGTCCGTTTTGAAAGGCGCGGATAAGCGCCTTATGACATTGGCTGCCGCGCCATTGGCAGTCCGGAGACGCCCGTGCCCAGCAAGCCACCGCTTTCCTGAAGAGCTTGCCGAAGCGGTTCGACCGCATCCGCCAGTGATGCGTCGAAACGACGAAGCTCTCCGCAACGGATGCATCGCAGCACCGCGGCGCAGAAGCCTTCAGTCATGTAAATTTTCGCGATCGGGTTGGCCGGATCAGCCGGATTGGTCATGCTGTACGTCAAGTGGGCAGGCTCGTTGTCCAGTTGTGCAAAGCCTGCAATAAGCGTGAGTTCGCCGTAGCTGTCGAGCGGCGCTTCCTCGGGGACCACGTAGCTTTCTGCGATGTCGTTGCCGAACATGAAGTTCGTAAGTCGCATCCAGTCGCTGAACCGGAAATGAAGTTCGTCTTCAAAGCCCTTGCAGTAGAGCTCTAAAAATTTCTCGGATGGGGCAAGCGGGCGTAGGTGGAAGTAAGCGTTGCCGAGCGAAAAATCGATTGCTTGAATTTGAGTAGACATGCACGTTCCTTTCTCTTCTGAGAGTGGGTTAGAACGTGAAAGAGAAAAGACAGCGGTCGCAGCTTTCACTAGAATCTAGGCGGCGACAAAACTTTCGGTTGAGTGGCCCCCCGTGGACTGAAGTATGCCGAAGGCGGTACGTCCATGCAATTTATTTTCGGTGGTTTAAAACGGCGTCAGCCGACGTTTTAGGGCAACGCAGATCCACTATCGCGCCCGAGGTAGCAAGTCATGCCGGCTTCCATTCCTTCATCGCTCCTCGATGCTGTGTTCGGCAAAGTGACCGAGACTAGCCTCGTTCCCAGTTATGAAGCGACGTTAGTCAACGCACGCTCGCTTGGAGCTAGTATTTCCATATAGGCGAGCGGGTGAATCAAGCAGGGCCAGACTGTTCCTTCCGATAGGTCTTGTTCTGTAACGCTTGATATACCTCTTGTTGCACAAAACGCATGACCTCGAAAGCGGTTGTCATGTAGTCGGTCACCTCCTTGACGTCGGGTCGCTTGAGCGCATCACCGTGAGCGATCGCGTTGCGGACTCCTAGCATTTTATCGATGCTAGTCCGATGGTTCTCCACTTCGGGATATTGAAGGCCCAGCTGATAGAGATTCTTCTTCAAGACGACAGAATTCAGATTTGCTTTTGTATCGACAAGTTTGTCGGACAGTTCAACCGTCTTAGAAATGACGACTTCGAATTCCTCTAAAAAACGCTGTTGTCGAGCCAACTGATGAAGGTCGCGATCGTCTGGCATTGCTTTGGCGAAGACCTCGTGCTTACTGTTCAAGTCTCGAAGCGCTGTAAAAACTTTGCCCAGAGACGCCGCAGCGAGCGGGATTGATGCCTCACGACACGGTAATCCGAGCGCGTTAATCGCGGCTGTGTACGCTAAGAGTGCAAACTTGCAAAAGCCTTCGAAATGTGCATATGTAAGCAGCACTAGCGAACGATGAAGCATGGTCCGCTCCTCGTCGCTGTCCGCCTTAGATGCGATATTTTCGATCAGTCTAATTTCGCGCTCTCGCAACGCTCGATCACTTTCAATATCTTCGTATACTTCGTCAGGGGAACGCATGGACTAGACGATCCTCAACAAATTTAATTCTTTCTTTGAGCGGCCCAGGCGAATTCTTTCCGCCGCCGGATGTGATACGAATAAAGGTGGCATCTAGTTTGATGCTTCTCAGTGTTGCATCGAGCTTGCTGATGGTGTTGGGATCGTCGAGGTCTAGGCGGCCTAGCACCGGCTGCATGCCGGCCGTTATCGCCTCGTAGTGGTAAATGCTAAATCCCGCGCTCAATTTGCCGTTTCGTGCGAAAGCAAATGCATACTCTCCGAGAGTTTTTTGCAAGGCCAAGAAGGTCTTCCTGAATGCTTTTTCTTCGGGAACATAATCAAAAATCTCCGGCTTGTCGGCGTCGGCGATGTCCTCCATGTACTCCGTGAGGAAATCGGATACTTCGTGCTTGAAAAGATTGCGACGATTCTTGAAAGCGAAAAAACGTAGGACTAGCTCTTCATCGAATGCGGAAAGGCGACGCTCCGTGGTCAGCGCTAAAGTACATTCCTTGAACTCATCCAGCGAAGCCATTTTGATTAGGAAATCCGGGAATTGCTTGTCGAGCATGCGAATCGTGCAATTGCGTAATTGTTGTTCCGAAAGCAGATCTCCGCCCGTGTTGAGGCGCTTAAACATGTGATACTTAAAGCGGGGGTCAGCGCCCTTTCGGACAACTTCTACCCGAATAAATGCTCGCTTGAGACGAATTTGCAAAGCGGTTGGAAAGTCGGCAAACGTCATCCCGTTGATCAGAGGGATAATGTCGCAGTCCGAAAGCTTCAGCATTTCACCTGCCTGAACGGGAGGATCCAAATGCAGCGCTGACAATTTTCCCCGAAGATGCAGATAAGACGAAATGCGCTGCAAGCCATCAATTAGCTGATACGACCCGTCCTCTTCCTCGATCACAAAGATAGGGGGCACGGGCATTTCGAGCAACAACGATTCGACCAACCGCGAACGTTGTCCTTCGCTCCATCGGAACAAACGTTGATAATCTGGAGTAATGTTTAATTCGCCGGCCTCATGCATATCAAGAAGCTCGTTGAACGAAAGGTCAAGCGATTGTGTGCTCGCTTGCCGCAACGTCGCTGCAATCGACTCAACCAATGGCAGTGTTTTGTTTTCCGTCATATGCTCCTCAATTCTTAGTCTTGCTGAAGCAAAGAACTGCCTCGACCGCCCCGGGCGACCGCCCGTAAAGACGCGTGTGGGGGTTAATTCCTGACATTGAGCGTCGAAGATAAAAATCTTCTCTGCGCTTTAACGTGAGCCCATGGCCAGCAGCGATTTCGGCTAAAATCGACGGCAGGTCATTGTGAATGTCTTTATAGTAAGAGTCTTGCACTACCATGATCGCGCTACCATCCGGTTTTAATGCAGATGTGAATTTTTCGATTGATCGTTCCATCTTGTCAAAATAGTCCAGATGTGTTTTATAGTAATATCCGGCCGAAGCTTTCGACGGGTGGCTGCGGATCTGATCAAGAAACTTTAAGCATCGGGGACCCCAGGTCGGCGATACCGCAATGGGATTTTTCGATACTCTGGTGGAACCAATCATTAACCTGCTAAGTTCATCTGGAGTTCCACTGATAAGCGGTGCAATCACAGCGAGTTCAATTCGAGTGGCGGCAGCATAGTCGATCCGCGTGCAATATGGGGGAGACGTTAAAACGATGTCCACACTTTCGGGTTGAAGCGCGTACTTCGTTGTATCTGCGATCTTTAATTCCGACACACCTCGTTCGACACCTTTTTGGGCGACACGGGTCGTCAAGGCTTGGACCATGTGCTGCAGGTTGGTGAGAAAGCGCTCTGTGATATCGCGGTGAGGCACGTCTATCCGGGCTTCCTCCTCCTTCGGGAGTCTTATCCACGTTGGATTTGACGTTCTGAACGAAGACGCCATGGCGCGACAGACGTTAAACAACGCCACATAGAAGGTGGCAGCCAGTCCGGACAGACTGTCGAAGTTTGCCCCGCCAGCCCTAAGCGTCATTCGTCCTAGTAGGCGCTTCGCGATGCTTCGCTCAACACTGCGGACAAAGGCAGCTGTTTCGGCAGTGAACCAAGCGCATAGAGGGTCCTGGTCAGAGACGTTCTCAACTCTGACGCGCGCTGTGCGAACTATATCCTGCGCCAATGGCTCGATGCTATCAGCCTCGCTGACAGGAAGAAGGCGCGCCCTTGCGACGATAACCATGACAGGATTGACGTCAAGTCCTACCGCTTTCATGCCAAGTTCGGATGCAGCATAGGTAGTCGTTCCGCTCCCGTTCCACGGATCGAACACGATACCCTCGGGGGCCAGATTGGCGCTGCGAAGAAGGGCGTTCGCGAAGACCTCGGGGTATCCGGCGTAGTAGGGGAAAAACCCCTCCCATCCCACCTGCATGCGCTTATTTCGTTTTGGCGAGCGAATATCAAGTCTGTCCATCATTTGCGCTCATTTAGCAAAGCTGGTCTTGCAAATAGTTGAATGAAAAGCCAAGGGGCGCGCGCACTTATGCCGTTGGCCGCGCCTCCTCTGCAACTAGAGCCGTTGGACTCAAATCGTCGTGGATTCTATCTCGAATCGTGCTCCGCCCGGCGCCATCGCAAGCGCGGCAAACGGATCGCCTCGTCATGCCCGGAATTTTGACAATCGTCGATGCCCATCGACCAAGTTTTGGTAGATCTCGAGCAGGTTTACGTTCCCGCCGAAACCCCGTTAGTTTAAAATTATCATAACAAAATCAATGCGTTAAGAGAAATGCAAGGCAAGGCGGCTGTTCCATCTTCCAATGAACTGCGGCGGCTTTTGATGGTCGCCAAGGCCGGCAAGCAAGGCTTGCGGGATGCTGCAATCGTGAATGTCTCGTACCGGCTCGGATTCCGCGCCAAGGAAATGGCGGGTTTGCGTGTTGCTGACGTGATGGACGACCAGCTCCAGTTGCGCGACGAATGCCGTCTGTCGGGCAAGGTCACGAAGGGGGGCAAACCCCGCGTCGCTTATCTCTCGAATTCCCACCTTCGCATGGCGTTGCTCGATTACCTTCGATGGCGGCAGACGACCGAAGGGATTCTATTCAACCGGCATGCCGCGCTTTTCAAATCGCAAAAAGGTGCCGGATTTTCGCCAAACACGATGCAGCAACTGCTGGCGCGACTCCATAAAGCGGCCGGAATTCAAGGGGGGCGCAGCCACTCGGGGCGTCGTTGGTTCGCCACGGAACTGATCAGCAAGGGCATCGACCTGAAATCGGTGTCGGTACTTATGGGTCATTCCTCTGTGTCGATGACAGCGCGATACGCCGAGGACAACCCGCAGAGACTGAGAAAAATCGCAGCGGAGCTATAGACCGGTTCCGCCATCGACGGACGATGCAAATTGTTGAAGTGTCTAAATTTATAGGAGAAGGGCATGAGCCTTAAGCGTGATGCGGGGAAGGCGATCGGCGACGGTGATAGCGGTGGAACTGTCGAATTGCAAGTTACTGAATCGTCAAGGATCGGTAACAGTCCAACCGATGGAAGGGAAGAGTTTGTTGATACGCTCGCGAAACTGGATTCAGAGCGGCATGCACTTGTACAATCCACCATCGAGCAGCTTCATGCGGGTGCGGCAGTTGACAAAAACACGTACGGGCGGATCAGGACGATCGACGCCCAGAAGCACCGGCTCCTCGTCGCACGGTTCGCTTCGCTTCTGCAAGAGAATGGCACGCCGATCAAGCAGCTTGTAGAGCACCTGCTGCAAATCTAGGGATGCCAGCCCGGTAGGTTTAATTGAACCGTATATCGCGATCTCGGGATTGCATATCGGCTTTGCCGCGGGTCTCGCGGCATGGCTTTGCGGCGCGTGCTGGCGACGCTCGGGATTGATCGGCCGCAACTGGCCGCTGCACGTTCCCGCGCAATTCGTCGCGGTAACGGGCGGCGCGCTCTTCGCCGCGTTGCATGCTGCGTTGGCCGGCTTCAACGTGCCCGTGCAGCGCGCGCTGTGGATGGCCGGCGTCGTTGCGCTCGCGTATCTGAGCGGGCGCAATGTACCGCGCTCGGCCGTGCTCGCGTCTGCGCTCGGGCTCGTGTTGCTGATCGATCCGTGGGCGGTTGTCTCGGCGGGATTCTGGTTGTCGTTCTGCGCAGTGGCGGCGATTCTCTTTGCCACGTCGGGGCGGCCTCGCGTGGAAAATCACGAACAGCGCACGCACGAGACGGACGAACAGGGCGGCACTCCCGGCCGATTGTTGCGATGGTCACGGTTGTCGCGCCTGCGTGCTGCCGCCGCGCGCCGCGTTCAGGCTTTCGGTGAACGGCTGCGCGGCGCCGCGCATGTTCAGCTTGCTGTCACCGTCGCGCTCGCGCCGTTGACCGTCTACTGGTTCGCTCATATTCCGTTGATCGGGCCGCTCGCGAACTCGTTTGCGATTCCGTGGGTAAGCCTGCTGGTGACGCCGTCGGTGCTGGCAGGCGTCGTGTTGCCCGCGCCGCTCGATGCCTACGCGTTTCGTACGGCGCACGCGCTGCTCGACGTGATGATTGCCGGACTGCATTGGCTTTCCGGACCTAGGTGGGCGCTGTGGTGGCTGCCGCAGCCGGACGGGTGGACGCTCGCTGCCGCCACGGCCGGCGTGCTGTGGTGTCTCGCACCGCGCGGCTGGCCGCTGCGCTGGGCGGCGCCGCTCGCGTGGTTGCCGCTGCTTGCGCCGGTGCCCTCCGGGCCGCCCCACGGCAGCTTCCGGCTGACCGCGCTGGACGTTGGGCAGGGCACGTCGGTGCTGGTCGAGACGGCGCACCACGTGCTGCTGTTCGACACGGGGCCGGGCTCGGAATCGACCTACGCCGGTGAGCGAGTCGTCGTGCCGTATCTTCAGGCGCACGGCGTCAACGTCCTCGACACGCTGATTGTTAGCCACGCGGATTCGGACCACTCGGGAGGCGCGCCGGCCGTGCTGGATGCGATCGAGGTACGTCAGATGGTCGCCGCTCTCGCACCGGCCAATGCGCTATGGGCGAATGCGAGGCAACGAGGCGCGCAGACGTTGCCCTGCGCGGCGGGACAGCGCTGGCAGTGGGACGGCGTCGAATTCTCGATGCTTTGGCCCGACGCCGGGCCGCTACAGGGCAAGCCGAACGCGCATTGCTGTGTGCTGCGGGTGAGCACGTCGCCGGGTGCAGTTGCGAACCCGGGAGAGGGAAGTGCAGAAGCTTCGCAATTGAAGGGCGCGGCGAGTGGCGTGGAGGGCGGCGGAGCGGCCAGCGCGGCGGAGCATGCGTCGGGCAGCAGATTGCATCGTGCGCTGAAGAGTACAACGGAAAGCGCGGCGAATCGCCCGTCGGCTGACGCGCCGGACGGGCGCGCGCAAGCCACGAGCCTCGCAGCGCTGCTGACCGCCGACATCGAGGCCCCTGCCGAACGCGTGCTGTTGTCGCGCGATCGCGAGATGCTGCGTGCCCAGGTGCTGGTGGTCCCACACCACGGCAGCAAGACGTCGTCGACTGAGCCGTTCCTCGATTCTATCGACCCGCTCGTCGCGCTATTTCAGGTAGGCTATCGCAACCGGTTTCATCATCCCAGTGCGGGCGTGCTGGCGCGTTATTCGGCGCGGCATATCGAACTTGGACGCAGCGATGCGGATGGCGCGGTGCGCGTCCTGATCGACCCGGATTTCGCCACGCGGCGAGGTGCGCATGCAAGCGATACCGCGCTGACCATCGAGCGTTATCGCGACACACGCCGGCGTTACTGGATGGATCGCTGAACCGATCGCCGGCTGACGCTACGCAAGTGGAAGAGCCGCAAAAGAAGTGCGCTGAAGGCAACTCGGAGAGCGCCGTAGAAGACAGGCAATGAGCGGGCGGCAAAGCGAAGCCGCGCAATGGGAATCGTACTCAAGCTTCACAGCGGAGCACCGCCACAGCCACACCGCAACACTCAGCACCGCGAGACACCGCCAGGCTTCACCCGCCGGGAATAAACAGAACGGAGATAGCCGCAGTTGAAAAACATCATTCACTTCTCGCACGCAAACGGTTTTCCAGCGTCGATATACCGGACGATTTTTGCGGAACTCGCCGACGACTATGAAGTGCGGCACATCGAACGCATCGGGCACGATCCGCGCTATCCGGTGACTCAGGACTGGCCGCATCTCGTCGAGCAGTTGCTCGATGACATCGGGCGGACCTACGAGCAGCCGGTGTGGCTCGTCGGACACTCGCTCGGAGGCTATGTGTCGCTGATGGCGGCCTTGAAGAAACCGCAGTGGGTGAGGGGCGTCGTGATGCTCGATTCTCCGGTGGTGGCAGGCTGGCGCAGCAGCATTTTGCGCGTGTCGCAATGGACCGGGCTCGACGAGCGGCTTTCGCCCGCAGCGGCCACGCGCAAGCGCCGCACTCACTGGGCAAGCCGCGAAGAGGCATGGCGTCATTTCCATTCGAAGCCAGCGTTCGCGCGCTGGGACGAGCGCATGCTGTCCGACTACATCGAGTTCGGCATTCCGCAGGTTTCGCACGACGGCTCGCGCAGCCTCGCGTTCGATCGCCGTATCGAATATCAGATCTACCGGACTTTACCGCATACGCTCGGCGCGCGGCTCGCGCGCGGCGCACCGGTGCCGGTCGGATTCATCGCCGGCACGCGGTCGCGAGAAATCCGTCAGGTCGGCTTGCGCGCCACGCGCCGTGCGACCGGCGGCCATGTCGAATGGATCGAGGGCAGCCACCTCTTTCCGATGGAAAAGCCGATCGAAACCGCGCGTGCCGTGCAGCGGATGTTGCGCGAACTGGAGCAGCGCGGCTGACGCTGCGCGCGCCGGTCACCGGTGGTTTGCGCGGCGCGCATGCGCGCCCGGGCCGCTCGCATTTTGCTGGGTTGAGACCCTGCTTTACGGTATAATCCGTTTTTCCCGCGAGCATCCAGCGATGACCAAATATGTTTTCGTCACCGGCGGCGTAGTATCTTCCCTCGGCAAGGGTATTGCCGCCGCTTCCCTCGCCGCGATCCTCGAATCGCGCGGTCTTAAAGTCACCCTTCTCAAGCTCGATCCCTACATCAACGTCGACCCCGGCACGATGAGTCCGTTCCAACACGGTGAAGTATTCGTGACGGAAGACGGAGCTGAGACCGACCTCGACCTCGGCCATTACGAGCGCTTCATCAGCACGAAGATGCGCAAGGCCAATAACTTCACCACGGGCCAGATCTACGAATCGGTAATCCGCAAGGAACGCCGCGGCGATTATCTCGGCAAGACGGTGCAGGTTATTCCGCACATCACGAATGAAATCCAGGCGTTCATCGAGCGTGGCGCGGCGTCGGCCACCTGCGGCGAGCCGGACGTGGCTATCGTCGAAGTGGGCGGCACGGTGGGCGACATCGAATCGCTGCCGTTCCTCGAAGCCGCGCGTCAAATGAGCCTGCGCATGGGCCGCAACAGCGCGTGCTTCGTGCACCTCACGCTGGTGCCTTGGGTCGCCACGGCCGGCGAACTGAAAACCAAGCCCACGCAGCACAGCGTGCAGAAGCTGCGCGAAATCGGTATTTCGCCGCACGTGCTGCTATGCCGCGCCGACCGCCGCATTCCGGACGACGAGCGCGCGAAAATTTCCATGTTCTCCAACGTCCCGGAAGACGCCGTGATCTCGGTGTGGGACGCGGACAGCATCTACAAGATTCCGCAGATGCTGCACGATCAGGGTCTCGACGCGATCATCTGCGAAGAGTTGAAGCTCACGCCGAAGCCCGCCGATCTGTCCATGTGGGCGGACCTCGTCGAAAAGCTGCAGAACCCGGAACACGAAGTCACAATCGGTATGGTCGGCAAATATGTCGATCTGACCGAGTCGTACAAGTCGCTGATCGAAGCACTGCGCCACGCGTCCATGCATACGGCGACGCGCGTGAACATCGAGTACATCGATTCTGAAGAGATTGAGACGCAGGGCGTCGAAAGTCTCAAGCATCTCGACGCGGTGCTCGTGCCTGGCGGCTTCGGCCGTCGCGGTACCGAAGGCAAGATCGCGGCGATCCGCTACGCACGGGAAGCGAAGGTGCCGTATCTCGGCATCTGCCTCGGCATGCAACTGGCCGTCATCGAGTTTGCGCGCGACGTGGTCGGGCTGAAGAACGCGAACAGCACCGAGTTCGATCAGGAAACCGAAAACCGCGTGGTCGCGCTGATCACCGAGTGGTACGACCGCGAAGGCCGCGTCGAAAAGCGCACTGAAGAATCGGATCTCGGCGGCACCATGCGCCTCGGCTCGCAGCGTTGCCCGATCAAGCCCGGCACCATGGCCGAAGAGATCTACGGCAAGGATGTGAACGAGCGTCACCGTCACCGTTATGAAGTCAATAACCGCTTCGTGCCCCAACTCGAAGCCGGCGGTCTTATCATCAGCGCCCGTACTCCGAGCGAAGATCTGCCGGAAATGATGGAACTGCCGCGCAGCATGCACCCGTGGTTCGTCGGCGTGCAGTTCCACCCGGAATTCACGTCCACACCGCGTGACGGCCATCCGCTTTTCAAGTCGTTCGTCGAGGCTGCGCTCGCGCGTCAGCAGTCGCGCGTCACGAACGAAGTCGGGGAGAAAGCATGAAACTGGGCGATTTCGAAATCGGGCTCGACAAGCCGTTTTTCCTGATCGCGGGCACCTGTGTCGTCGAATCGGAGCAAATGACGATCGACACGGCGGGCCGGCTGAAGGAAATCTGCGCGAAGCTGAACATTCCGTTCATCTACAAATCGTCGTACGACAAAGCCAACCGCAGTAGTGGCAAATCGTTTCGCGGTCTGGGCATGGACGAGGGGCTGCGCATCCTGTCGGAAGTGAAGCGTCAGCTCGGCCTGCCGGTGCTGACCGACGTTCACGCGGAGCACGAGATCGAACAGGTCGCCTCAGTGGTCGATGTTCTGCAAACGCCGGCTTTCCTGTGCCGTCAAACCGACTTTATTCACGCGTGCGCGCGTTCGGGCAAACCGGTCAATATCAAGAAGGGCCAGTTTCTCGCGCCGCACGACATGAAAAACGTGATCGACAAGGCTCGCGACGCGGCACGCGAGGCTGGTCTGTCGGAAGACCGCTTCATGGCGTGCGAGCGCGGCGTGTCGTTCGGCTATAACAACCTCGTGTCCGACATGCGTTCGCTTGCCATCATGCGCGAAACGAATGCGCCGGTCGTTTTCGACGCCACGCATTCGGTGCAGTTGCCAGGCGGGCAGGGCACGAGCTCGGGCGGGCAGCGTGAATTCGTGCCGGTGCTCGCGCGTGCCGCGGTCGCGGTCGGCGTCGCGGGTCTTTTCATGGAGACGCACCCGAATCCGGCGCAGGCCAAATCGGACGGTCCGAACGCGGTGCCGCTCAACCGCATGGCCGATCTGCTCGAGACGCTTGTCACGCTCGATCAGGCCGTCAAGCGCGCGCCGTTCCTCGAAAGCGATTTCAACTGATTCAGCCGTTCGCCGCATGCTGGCTCGCGTGTTGAGCCGCTCATTCAAGTGGGAGTGCGCGGCGAACGTGCACAATGGTGGTCGAACGTATCGTCGCGTAGCTTGTCTGTCGGGAGGCCATGCTCCGCATGGACCGGAACGAGCGCTGAAGGCCAGCTCCGCATTCGTGTGCTCTGTAGACGGGGTGAGCGCTAAACCGCTAACTCCGATCGACCTGCGAGATACAGTGTCACAGTAAAGAATTTATCGTCATTTCTTGAGGAAACCATGAGTGCTATCGTAGATATCATCGGTCGAGAGATTCTCGATTCGCGAGGCAACCCCACCGTCGAATGCGACGTGCTGCTCGAGTCGGGCACCATGGGCCGCGCCGCAGTGCCGTCGGGCGCATCCACCGGTTCGCGCGAGGCGATCGAGCTGCGCGACGGCGAAACTGGCCGCTACGGCGGCAAGGGTGTGCTGAAGGCAGTCGAACACATCAACACCGAAATCTCCGAAGCGATCATGGGCCTCGACGCTTCCGAGCAGGCTTTCCTCGACAAGACCCTTCTCGAACTCGACGGCACGGACAACAAGTCGCGCCTCGGCGCGAACGCGATGCTGGCCGTGTCCATGGCCGTCGCAAAGGCCGCCGCCGAAGAAGCCGGCCTGCCGCTCTACCGTTACTTCGGCGGCTCGGGCGCGATGCAATTGCCGGTGCCGATGATGAACATCGTCAACGGCGGCGCGCACGCGAACAACAGCCTGGACATCCAGGAATTCATGATCGTGCCGGTCAGCCAGCCGACCTTCCGCGAAGCACTGCGCTGCGGCGCTGAAGTGTTCCACGCGCTGAAGAAGATTCTGTCGGACCGCGGCATGAGCACGGCGGTGGGCGACGAAGGCGGCTTCGCGCCGAACTTCGGCAGCAACGACGAATGCCTGTCGACCATCCTGCAAGCAATCGAAAAAGCCGGCTATCGCGCCGGTGAAGACGTGCTGCTCGCGCTCGACTGCGCGGCCAGCGAGTTCTACCACGACGGCAAGTACCAGTTGGCGGGCGAAGGCCTGCAACTGTCGTCGGCGGAATTCACCGACTACCTCGCTACGCTCGCTGACAAGTTCCCGATCGTCTCGATCGAAGACGGCATGCACGAAAGCGACTGGGAAGGCTGGAAGCTCCTGACCGACAAGCTCGGCAAGAAAATCCAGCTGGTTGGCGACGACCTGTTCGTGACCAACACGCGCATCCTGAAAGAAGGCATCGAGAAAGGCATCGCGAACTCGATCCTCATCAAGATCAACCAGATCGGCACGCTGACGGAAACCTTCGCCGCGATCGAGATGGCCAAGCGGGCTGGCTACACGGCTGTGATCTCGCATCGTTCGGGCGAAACGGAAGATTCGACGATTGCGGACATCGCCGTCGGCCTGAACGCCGGCCAGATCAAGACGGGTTCGCTGTCGCGTTCGGACCGCATCTCGAAATACAACCAGTTGCTGCGCATCGAGGAAGATCTCGGTGATATCGCCAGCTATCCGGGCAAGTCGGCGTTCTACAATCTGCGCTAATTCGTTGTGATTGGACTGTTTCTAGCGCTGACCGATGAGCCGGTTTTTCTTCGTGTCTGATTGACCTCGCCGCCCTGCGTTTAGCGCAGGGCGGCGCGTATTTATTGTGCTTACTTCATGCGGCTCGTCACTGCTGTACTGATCGTTCTGCTGGCGTTGATCCAGTATCCGCTTTGGTGGGGCCATGGCGGCTGGTTGCGCGTGCACGAACTGCAGCAGCAGCTCGCGCAGCAGATGCAAAAGAATACCGACGCGAAACTGCGTAACGAGCGGATTCAGGGCGAGGTGCAGGACTTGCAGAACGGCACCGCTGCCGTCGAAGAACGCGCCCGCTACGAAATGGGCATGGTCAAAGACGGCGAAGTGTTCGTGCAATTCGTTTCGCCGAATGCACCTTTGCCGACGGCCAACGCGCCTTCGGCTTCCACCTCGACTCGCGGCGAAGTGTCGTCGGCACCGCTGCATGTCGTGCCGAATCCGGAGTCACGCGCTAAGCCAGAGCGCAAGCACGGCGGCAAGCCAGCGAAAGACAAGAAGCCCGCGCACTGAGCGCTGACGGCGCTTCGTTGGGAAGGCGAAAAAAAGGCGCGGTGTCGATTGACCCGCGCCTTTTTTACATCAATGAGCATTTAACAGTCGAAACCGGCGGCCGGAATGCTTTGATCGCCGGCGCTTCCAGTGCTACTCAGCGCGCTCGGTCAATCACCAGCCCCAAGGACCGTAGCCGATGCCCACGCCGGTGCCCCAGCCATGCCCCCATCCACCGCCGTAGTAGCTACCGTAAACGCTCACCGGAACTGGCGGACTGTAATAGCGCGACCACGCCTGCGCGGCGTTTTCGGCAGCGATTGCCTGGTTTTGCTCGGCCATGACCTGCTGATCGATTGCGTTGTAATGCTCGCGCTCAGCGGGCGTGAGCGGTTGCGCGGTGCTGGCCATGCCCGACTGGTCGGCGGGCAGCCGGCTGTAAATAGGCGACGGTCCCGGCGGGTCCATCATGCAACCGGCTAACGCAGTGACGCCCGCCAGCGCCGTCAAGGTGGCGAGCGTGCGCGCGGGACGTAGCAGCGAGAAAGAAATGCTCATGTTCGGTCTCGATCAGTCGGATACCTAAGTAAAACATGTATAGCCAGATCTACAGCGGCACCAAGCAGTGCAGCCCCACAATGTCAAAGATACTCCGCCGCCTGTGCCTGTAAAACCGCCCCGGGCGGGGCGCGCATTCAATGGCAATGAAAAGCGTGCTCAGTTCAACCTGGGACGCCGCCGCGAGCGCGCAAAGCGCTCGCCTGGCCAGCCGCTTCAGTGCCGTTGCCCAGCAGCCGGCGTCACACCTTGTGAGAGTGCGTTCACGAGAAAAAGTTGCGCCACGTCGACCGGGTCGAACTCGTACCGCTGGTTGCAGAACTCACAATGAATCTCGACGTGGCCGCGCTCTTCGAGCACGCTGTCCACCTCTTCCCGGCCGAGCATTTTCAGCATCGAGCCGACTTTTTCGCGCGAGCAGGTGCACTCGAAACGCGCGGCGGCGGGCTCGAAATGCTGAACGTTTTCCTGCCAGAAGAGCCGCCGGAACACCGTTTCCGGTTCTTCCTTCAGCAGCTCGTCTTGCGAGAGCGTGCCGCCCAACGTGCAGACGCGCTCCCAGGTGTCCGCGTCCAGCTCGCCCGGATGCGGGACGATGCCGCCGTCGCCCGGCAGCTTTTGCAGCAGCATGCCGACAGCACGCTCGGAATTCGCCGCGAGCCACAGGCGCGTGTCGAGCTGCTCGGAGTGATGCATGTAGTGCTCGAGCACTTCGGCCATAGAGTTGAGCGGACCGTCGACGCCCGACAGCGGCACGATGCTCTGATACGGCTGCTGGCCAGGCTTCTTGTCGCGCGGGTCGAGCGTGATCACGCAGCGACCGTGGCCGCTTGCGTTGAGCAGCTCCACCAGCGAGGCGCTGTCGCCGATCGTGCCTTCGTCGCCGGAAAGCTTGGCGGTAGCGCGCATCGACAGATCCGAGCTGCATTGAACCACCAGCATCTTGGCCGGGCCGTCGCCGAAAATCTGCATGATCAGCGTCCCGTCGAACTTCAGATTCGCCGACAGCAGCGCGCACGCAGCCATCATCTCGCCGAGAATGGTCCGCACCGGCGCCGGGTACTCGCGGCGCGTCAGCACTTCCTGCCACGTATTGCGCAGCGAAACGATTTCGCCGCGCACCGGCGCCGCGCTGAACATGAATTTTTGCAACTGGTCGCTCACAACTTTTCCTCAGTCGAATGGCGCGCCACGACGATATGCCGTGCCGGCGCCGTGCGCGCTGCGCGCCCGGCCGGTCAGCCGATGCGCACGAGCTGCGCCTTGAAATACTCGCGGCGCTCGGCATAGCTTGCCGCGCCGCGCTGCATGTTGGCGATATCCGTCTCGGTCAATTCGCGCACCACCTTGGCGGGCGCGCCGAGAATCAGCGAATTATCGGGAAATACCTTGCCTTCGGTCACGATGGCGCCCGCTCCGACCAGACAGTTGCGGCCGATTACCGCTCCATTCAAGACCACCGCCTGAATTCCGATCAGCGAGCCTTCCTTGATCGTGCAGCCGTGCAACATCACCTGGTGGCCGATCGTGACGTTCGGCTCGATGGTCAGCGGAAATCCAGGGTCGGTATGTAAGACCGCGTTTTCCTGAACGTTGCTGCCCGCGCCCAACGTGATCGGCTCGTTGTCGCCGCGTAGCGTTGCGCCGAACCAGACGCTCGAATTTTCCGCGAGCGTCACATTGCCGATGATGGTCGCGGAGTCCGCGACGAATACGCTTTCGTGAATGGTCGGTGCGGCGTCGCCAAGCTTGTAAATGGTCACGTTGTCTCCTCGTGGATCGGTCGCCGGACGCCGGCGGCGAAAAGGGGCCGCGCCCATGCGTGGCTGGTGGCTCTTCGTCGTTGCGGCTGGCGCTCGCGATTGTCGAATCGAGTATTGTAAACGGTTGTGTGGTTGTCACGCTTAGGCCTCGCGAGGCCGTTCCGCGCTGGATGAATCACGTCTTCGTCGCCATTCCCATTTCTTCACCGATTCGCATCTGATGATTTCCTCCGTCCCGCCAGCTTCCTTTGTGCCGCCCAGTTCGGTGGACGAGCCCGCGCCCGGCTCGATCAGCCGGCCGCTGTGCGCGCGCAGCGCCGCGCTCGCCGCGCTGCGCGAAGCCGATCCGGTCACCAAGGCGGCCGCGGCGCGCGCGTTGTATGCAGCGGTGATCGACGGCAGCACACTATGCCCTGCGGAACTCGAACTGGACGAACCGCCCGAACTTCCGGGCCGTCCCGCACGGCCTGAACTTGTCGAGCCCCGCAAGCTCGGGCGGCGCAGCATGCAATCGCCGCAAGGGCGAGCGGTGCTGCTGCACGCGCTCGCGCACATCGAATTCAACGCGATCAACCTGGCGCTCGACGCCGTCTGGCGCTTCGCCGGCATGCCCGCCGCTTTCTACACAGACTGGTTGAAGGTCGCAGCCGAAGAGGCGTATCACTTCTCGCTGCTCACGGCGCGGCTCGCCGAGTACGGCCATGCCTATGGCGACTTTCCCGCGCACGACGGCCTATGGGACATGTGCGAGCGAACCCGTGGCGACGTGCTCGCGCGCATGGCGCTGGTTCCTCGCACGCTCGAAGCCCGTGGGCTCGACGCCTCGCCGCCTATCCGCGCGCGCTTGCAGCAGGCGGGCGATCACGCGTCGGCGTCGATCCTGGACGTTATACTGCGCGACGAAATCGGTCATGTGCTGATCGGCAACCGGTGGTTTCGTTATCTCTGCGACAAGGACGGTCTTGATCCGCACTCCACTTACACGCGCCTCGCCGAGCAGTATCACGCGCCGAAATTGCGCGGCCCGTTCAATTTCGAGGCGCGCCGCGACGCGGGTTTCGACGACACCGAGCTCGCCGACCTGGCCGCGTTGGCGGGCATCGACGCAGGCGGCGCGCAGACCGATCAGGGAACCCCGGACTGAGGTTTGTCTCGACCCGGCTCAGGTCCGCCGTACGGTTATCTCGTTATAATCGAACGATCATTCTTTTTTGTGTGACCGATCATGAACACTTCTCGCTCCGAGTTTGTCGCCGCGCGAGGCGTCCGTCTGCATGTGCGGCGTTGGGGCAACCCCGACGCGCCGGCGCTATTCATGCTCCACGGCTGGATGGACGTGGCGGCGTCATTTCAGTTCGTCGTCGATGCAATGGGCGGCGACTGGCAGGTCATTGCGCCGGACATGCGCGGCTTCGGCCTGTCGGACTGGCCGGTGGCGCAAAGCGGCGGCGGTCACTACTGGTTCCACGATTACCTCGCCGATCTGGACGCATTGCTCGATCACTATGCGCCGACCGGCCAGGTCAATCTGGTCGGGCATAGCCTCGGCGCGAATATCGTCTGCCTGTACGCAGGCGTGCGGCCGGAGCGGGTGCGTCGCGTGGTCGACCTCGAGGGCTTTGGACTTGCGCCGTCGCATGCGGCGCAGGCGCCGAAACGTCTGCAAAACTGGCTCGACGAGTTGCGCGATCCGCCGCAGCTCAAGCGCTACGCGTCGCTCGACGAAGTAGCCGGCCGCCTCGTCAAGACCAATCCACGTCTGGCTGCCGCGCGCGCGCAGTTTCTTGCAAAGCATTGGTCGAAGCCCGACGGTGAAGGGCGTTTCATGCTGCTTGCCGACCCGGCGCACAAGCTGCGCGGCCCGACGCTGTACCGGCTCGACGAGGTCATGGCTGTCTGGCGCAAGGTGAGCGCAAAAGTGCTGCACGTCGAAGCCGCCCATTCGCCGACGCTCGCCGCGATCGCCGGCGAAATTCCGCTTGATGAATTCAAGGCGCGTTTCCAGGCGTTTCCGGACTGGCGCGAAAAGATCATCGACGAGGCGGGGCACATGGTGCACCACGACCAGCCGGAGCAGGTGGCGGCGCTGATCGAGGGATTCTGCGCGTAGCGCGCAA
>Ga0268254_10000273_pt1 | contig 37963 bp, 33 predicted proteins | sample AgamicOrSfrz_FD_200251 | JGI IMG/M metagenome (GOLD analysis project Ga0268254, IMG submission 200251) | Agave microbial communities from Guanajuato, Mexico - Or.Sf.rz (v2) (version 3) | ecosystem: Host-associated > Plants > Phyllosphere > Phylloplane/Leaf | place: Guanajuato, Mexico...
AAGGCCGCCAAATCCTTTAGGTATTTACGACATGGCCGGTAATGGCTGGGAGTGGATAAAGGACTGGTACGATCCTGATTATTATAAATACTCACCGGTAAAAGATCCGCAGGGGCCGGAAAAACCCATGTTTAAAGATACTGAGGGTAATTATACAAGAGTGACACGCTCTCAGGATTTATCTGGACCAAGGCGTGGTGCAACTATTTTCCGTTTTTATTCAGATCCTGCCAACAAGGGATATCTTCCTGGCAACAAGACGGTACGTTGCGTGGTAAACAGCGCAGATCCGATTAGATAACGATGCGGATAGCAGTTTAATGAAGTAAGGAAACTGAAATGAGTGCTTTTTACAGAGCTGGATTAATTCTGATAACTGTTTTGCCACTGGTCTCCTGCGACCAGCAGAAACAGGCGGCAAAAGTTCCGCAGAAGCCAGGGGCAGAACTCTCAAATTTTATCGCTGAGATTAAAGAAAATCTTATCTATGTTGAAGGCGGTGAATTTCTGATGGGTGATTATGGTGAGCAATACGGACCGGAGCATTTACCTTATGACGCCAGACAGCACAGTAAACCGTTACATAAAGTCGAACTAACAGGCTATTCGATAGGTAAATTTAAAACAAGCAACAAAGAATATCAGTTCTATCTGGCCTATAACAATTTACCCGGAAGAGACGTTGATTTGAGATCCAGAACCGGACAACGCTGGCGGGAAATGAATATGACGCCTGAAACACCAGCGCATGTTGACTGGTTTGAAGCGGAAAATTATTGCCGGTGGCTGGCGACCATCACAAAATTACCTTTTTCTTTACCTACAGAAGCACAGTGGGAATATGCAGCGCGTAGCAGGGGGAAGTTTGTTATTGTTCCCACTAACGATGGCACTATACGTATTGAACAAGGTGATAAAAGTAATGTGGCCTGGGAGAGCGATAGCAAGGAGTATGCAAAAAAAATGGGTACGTCACTGGGTGTATTTTCACCATTGCCCGGTAATCTTTATCCGCCAAATCCTTTAGGTATTTACGACATGGCAGGTAATGGCTGGGAGTGGATAAAGGACTGGTACGATCCTGATTATTATAAATACTCACCGGTAAAAGATCCGCAGGGGCCGGAAAAACCCATGTTTAAAGACAGTCGGGGTAACTATACAAGAGTGATACGCTCTCAGGATTTTTCCGGGCCAAGACGTGGCGCAACTATTTTCCGTTTTGATTCTGATCCTGCCAATAAGGGATATCTTCCCGGCAACAAGACGGTACGTTGTGCTGTTAATAGTTCGAGTCCTTTAAAATAGCCACCCCTCATTTGCTTTAAGTTATTTTTATTACGTTCTGGCACGTTTTCATAAAAACATCATTCATTATTCTTTTGTTTGTAAGACCCATATGTAATTAATAAGGAGGTTTATATGCTGGGTGTTATTCGCATTAATGATAAAACAACTCATGGTGGCACTGTGCTTGAAGGGAGTGCTGGTGTGAAGTTTATGGGGTTAGAAGTCTCTTGTCTTATGGATAAGGTATTTTGTCCTGTGCATGGTAAAACATACATTATCGAAGGTGATGAAATTTCAAAGATTAATGGTAAGCCAATAGCTCTGCATGGCCATCGTTGCAGTTGTGGTTGCACGTTGATTTCGTCATTATACAACGCAGGAAAATGTTAATTCGTGCCTGTTAATATAAAAAAAATTCCAGAAGAAAAACCCTTGCCTGTTGCTCCAAATAAATTACGTTGGCTCTTTGCGATTGTTCTGTGTGTAATTGCTGGCGTGGTTGTAGTTCCGACTCTGTGGCCTAAATATCTTCCTACACGTTCTGAATGGTTCTGGTTTTGTACGTTGATGTTGCCTTTATCCATTGGGGTTACAGGATACATCATACGGTTACGCCGCTATGAGAATAAACGCGATAGCGTGCTCTGTTGGAACCGTCTATATCAAAAACAGTATGAAGCGCAAATTTCACTGGGTCAGAAGGCTGTGGGTATGCTGGGAATGAGTTACGTCACGCCAGTTGCCAACAATAAACTTGCTGAAGCGCTTTTACGAGGAGGACGTGGGCTTCAGACGCACTATTTGCCAGAAATTCAGTCTACGATAACAACTGCATCTCTTCCTCTATTACCTAAAGAAGATTACCTGACTCGACTGGAATCAATATTAACAACTGTTATCGGGCAATTGCATAGTGAGTTGATTCAGTTTACCGGAAAATTATTTGTTCGTATTCATCATGATGGCGTGTTGGACAGTGAACAAATTCTCGCCGTCTGGCAGAAGGTTTTTCCCGCTTCATGTCCCGTCACTGATATCAATGTCAGTACTGACAACAATGGGTTGATGTGGATCGATGAATGGCTGGACAGACAGGATGATGCGCTTGTCCTTTCTGTTGAAAGTAATTTATTTCTTCAAGCACGCGATCAGCAGGCAGAATCTGTATCAGCTTTGTTGCTGGCCTCTTCGGCATGGCTGACGCGCTGTCGTGTAATGCCGCAAACGTGGATACATCGTCCGGTTAGGATCTCCACTCCGGAAGAGGACGTGGCAGAAGTAGCCCTTTGGGGAAAAATAACTCCAGCGGTACCCTGGTTCTTCTGGCGGGCTCAGGTAAAAAGTAGCGTACTTGCTGAGGCTCTCATTGCAATGGATAAATCGGCACTCCTGTCTGAAAAAAAAGGAGAAATGGTACTGGAGGATACTTTTGGCAGACCGGGGGCAGCAGTGGGGAATATCACATTAATTTGCGCCTGTGAACACGCTGTCGCATCGGGGCTGGCTCAATGGCTGATAACTAGCGCTAAAAGCACGCAAATGGCGATTATCCGTCCGGCTTAATATCATGCAAGGATTGTGATGTGGAAAAGAAAAAGCGGCTCAGTACATGGTTAATTATCCTTCTGATTGCGATCATCGGTGGATTTCTTATATGGACTGAAAATCCTGTCGTTCATCTTCTTACTACAGAGAAAAAACTGATTGTATCTCTGGCTGTAGCTGGGGTTTGCTTATTTATTTTGCTCTGTGACGATCTATTTGTCCGATTATGGCAGTGGCTCATCTCGCAGAGCTTTATCCAGCAGCTTCGGAAATTATCAGATAAAACTCATCATCGGGAGGAAATATTATTTATTGACAGAAAAAAGCATTGTGAGGTACTCAAGAGTATTCATTTGTATCTTCATCATACTTATGGCCGCACCCGGTCCCGCAGGCTCCGCATCCTGCTCGTAACCGGCAGCGTCACCGATGCCGAACAGCTCGCCCCAAAACTCACGCAGGAACTCTGGCAGGAAGACCAGGGCACGCTGCTGCTATGGGGCGGTGACCTGAACACCCCGGCAGACACCGACTGGCTGGCCGCACTGCGTAAACTGCGCCGCTGCCCGGTCGACGGGATCGTGTGGGTCACATCACAGCTGGACTACCCGACTGACAATGCCGCGCCGGTACTCACGCCAGATGCGATGGACATGCTTGCCGCATCGCTCAGTACGCGCTATACCGCCCTAGGCTGGCAACTGCCGTTGTACGTCTGGTCGCTGCACTCCCGCGCCGGGCAGCAGGTCGATCGGGTCACCCAGCCCGTCGGCTGCCTATTACAGCCCGGCTGTCGTGCCGAAGGGCTGAACAACCAGCTTGCCACCCTGACGCCAGGACTTGTCACGCAGGGCATTCAGCAGATATGCACGAAAGTGCAGCACAACTTCCTGTTGGGCCTGGCCGACCAGCTCTCACGCGTGCCGGAAACGGTGACAGAGCCGCTATCGATCCTGCTTAACCCGTACCGTCCGCTTCCGCTGGCGGGCGTGGTGTTCAGCCCGCCGTCAGTGGGAGCCGCACGCATCGTGAAACACCACTGGGGTAAGGATAACCGCTGGGACATTATTACTGATTCGGTGCAGTCGCTCCCGTCGGGTCTGCGCCCGCGTAAGCCCGGCATCATCGCCCGGAAGGTACTCGCAGGGGCTGTGATTCTTGTGATGGCCGGATGGGCTATAACCATGGCGGTCTCCTTTACCGTCAACCGTAGCCTGGTGGCGACGGCACAGGAGCAGGTCCAGCTGGTTTCCGCGGAGAAGCAACCCCTGGCGACACGTCTGCATGCACTCTCAGAGTTGCAGAAAACCCTTTCCCGCCTTCAGTATCGTGCTGATCGCGGCGCACCCTGGTATACGCGCGGCGGCCTCAGCCAGAATGATGCCCTGATGGCGGCACTCTTTCCGCGCTATGCCGAAAATGCGATACCGCTGCTACGCGATGCGGCTGCGGTTCATCTTCAGCAGCAGCTGAATGCCTATGTACAGCTGCCACCGGACAGTCCGCTGCGGGAGAAAATGACCCGAACGGCCTGGGAACAGTTGAAGCTGTACCTGATGCTTGCGCGCCCAGAGCGGATGGATGCGGCCTGGTTCTCCGGGGCGCTGATGCAGAACTGGCCCCAGCGTCCAGGAGTGAAGGACGGTGTCTGGCAGGGTACCGGTGCCTCGCTGCTGCGGTTTTACGGGGCTAATCTGCCAGCCCATCCGGCGTGGCGCCTGCATTCTGATGACGGGCTGGTAAGCCAGGTGCGCACGCTGCTGGTCCGCCAGATGGGGATGCGCAACAGCGAATCCACGCTGTATCAGAAAATGCTGGCACAAGTAGCGAACCAGTATGCCGACTTGCATCTGTCGGATATGACCGGCGATACGGATGTGTCGCGCCTGTTCACCACCAATGAAGTGGTGCCGGGAATGTTCACCCGTCAGGCGTGGGAGCAGGCCGTTCAGCCCGCCATTGAAAAAGTGGTTGCGGAGCGCCGTGATGAGATGGACTGGGTGCTGAGCGACAGCAGGCAGCCAGCTGCGCAGCAGACCTCTCCGGAGGCGCTAAAGGCCCGCCTGACAGAGCGCTACTTTGCTGATTTCGGCGGTGTCTGGCTCGACTTCCTCAACAGCCTGCGGCTCCAGCCCGCGGCCACGCTGTCGGACGCCATTGACCAGCTTACCCTGATGGCCGATGTGCGCCAGTCACCGTTAGTGGCACTGATGAACACGGTAAGCGTGCAGGGGCGCACCGGACAGACTGGCGAGGCCCTTTCCGACTCGCTGGTGAAATCGGCGAAGAACCTGTTTAACCGTGATGAGCAGGCCGCTATAGACCAGCAGGTCGGCGCACACGGCCCACTGGATGCAACCTTTGGTCCGGTACTGGCGCTGATGGGCAGTCAGACGAAAGGGGCCGGGAATACTGACCTAAGCTTCCAGACTTTCCTGACCCGTATCACCCAGGTGCGCCTGCGCCTTCAGCAGGTCACAAATGCCACCGACCCGCAGGCGATGACTCAGGCGCTGGCGCAGACGGTTTTCCAGGGTAAAGCGGTGGACTTAACCGAAACCCGGGATTATGGCAGCCTGGTGGCGGCAGGCTTGGGGCAGGAGTGGAGTGGATTCGGGCAGACGGTGTTTGTCCGCCCGATGGAGCAGGCCTGGCAGCAAGTGCTCGCGCCCGCAGCTGAAAGCCTTAACGCCCAGTGGCGCAGCGCGGTGGTGGACGACTGGAATACTGCCTTTGGCGGACGCTATCCATTTAAGGATGTCAGCAGCGAAGTCTCGTTGCCGCTACTGGCGAAATACCTGAACGGCGATTCCGGGCGCATCGCCCGCTTTTTACAGACCCGGCTCAACGGTGTGCTCCATAAGGAAGGGAGCCGCTGGACGGCGGATAGCATCAATGCGCAGGGTCTGACCTTTGACCCGGCATTTCTTAAGGCGATAAATACCTTGAGCCATATCTCGGACGTGGTGTTTACCAATGGTGAGGCAGGGCTGCACTTTGAGCTGCGCCCGGGCACGGCGGATGGCGTGATGCAGACGGACCTTGTTATAGACAGCCAGAAGCTGGTCTACATGAACCAGATGCCTGCCTGGAAGCGCTTCAGCTGGCCGGCGGACACCGAAGCACCGGGGGCGGCCCTGAGCTGGATAAGTACGCAGGCTGGCACCCGGCAGTACGCGGATATGTCAGGGGCGTGGGGCTGGATTCGGCTGCTGGACAAGGCCACGGTCAGCGCGTATGCCGGGGCGGGCAGCAGCTGGAGCCTGAACTGGAAAGCGCCGGACGGCAGAGCGTTGAACTATACGTTGCGCACGGAGGCCGGAGAAGGCCCGCTGGCGCTGCTAAAGCTGCGTAATTTTACGCTGCCAGAGGCCATTTTTACTGTTACAAACCCGATGGAAGATGTGACGGTATTTTCTGATGACAATGATATCGCAAAGGAGGACTGGTAATGGCATCCATTACAACCCTGATGGCGGCCTGCCAGCTGGAGAAAGATACGATGGCGGCGCAGGTGCAGTCCCGGCTTGCTCTGTGGAACAACTGGCTGCTGCCCGTCTCTGACGACAACTCCACCGGCGATGACCCCGGCTATGACGACGATTTTCAGCTGATGCGCGAAGAGGTGGGTAAGCTCTCCGGCATGGACACGGAGCTTATTTGCCAGCTTGCTGAAAAGCTGCTGATCACGGCCACAAAGGATATCCGCGTGGCCACGTATTACGCCTGGGCGCGGCTGCACCGTGACGGCGAGGCGGGACTGGCTGACGGACTGGAGCTGCTTGCCGCCCTGATGAAGCGATATGGCGCACAGCTTCACCCGCGGCGCGGGCGCAGCCGAAAGGCGGCGCTGGAATGGCTGGGGAGCAGCCGGATGCTGGACAGCCTTTCTCTTTATCCTGAGGTAATAAAGCGCGAAGCTGAACGCACCGCCGGTGCGCTGTGGTTGCTGGAGCAGTGTTCCGCACAAACTGATGAGGTGGAACGCCCGCAGTACAGCGCGCTATATGGCGCGCTGGAAAGCCGCCTGCAGAAATCCGGCGGCATGGACGCGGTAGTACCGCAAAACGTCAGCGGGAGTCACCAAGCCACACCGTCATCTGGCAGCGTACCGTCACTGACGGGAATTGCATCAGGCCAGGAGCTACTGTCGCAGGCGCGCATTCTGGCGGACTACCTGCGAAGCCAGCCGGATGGCTGGCTCTCTGCCCACCGGCTTATAAAGAACCTGCGTCACGACACCCTGCACCAGTTACCGCCCCTCTCATCTGACGGTAAAACCCGCATTGAGCCGCCAAAGCCGGACCAGCGTGCACAGCTGAAACGGCTGTACCTGCAGCAGAGCTGGCGCGAGCTAATGGAGGAGGCGGACAGCCTGCTATCGCGCGGGGCGAACCATCTGTGGCTGGACGTGCAGTGGTACCTGCATCAGGCGCTGGAGAAATCTGGGCAGGAAGCGGAAGCCGCGCTAATCCAGTCTGACCTGAAGGGGCTGCTCTCCCGCCTGCCGGGGCTGGAGACGCTGGCGTTTAACGACGGCACGCCGTTCGCCGATGAGGTGACCCTGAACTGGATAAGACAGCAGGTAACGGATGATCCGTCGGGCTGGCAGGAGAATCACGTGGCCATAGCTCCGGCAGGGGAAGACATCCTGCAACTTGAGCCGGAAGCGCTAACGCTTGCCGACAGCGAAGGGACGGAGGCAGCGCTGGCCTGGCTGCAAAACCGCCCTGGCATGACCACCTCACGCGAACGCTGGCTACTGCGCCTGCTGATGGCGCGCATTGCCGAACAGACTGGCAAAAACGAGCTGGCACTGCATCTGCTGGCTGAACTGGACATTCATTCGACAACCCTTACGCTCACCCACTGGGAGCCTGAACTGCTGTTTGAGGTAAAGGCCAGGCGGCTAAAATTGCTGCGCACAAAAGCTGCACGCAGTGAAACCGACAAAGCTCGCCTTCAACCAGAAATGGATCACCTGCTGGCCGGGATGATTGCCATCGATCCCGGCAGGGCCGCCGTGCTCTGTAGCTGACCCTTATTCTGCAATACCCAGGAAACTCAATGGACGATTTAACCCTGCGCTATTTCGACGCCGAAATGCGCTACCTGCGTGAAGCGGCAAAAGAATTTGCACAAACTCACCCCGACCGGGCGGCGATGCTCGACCTCGACAAGGCGGGCACGCCCGACCCGTACGTGGAGCGCCTGTTTGAAGGCTTCGCGTTTTCCGTTGGCCGCCTGCGCGAAAAGATTGATGACGATCTGCCGGAGCTGACGGAAGGGCTGGTTAGCATGCTGTGGCCGCATTATTTACGCACCATCCCATCGCTATCGGTGGTGGCGCTGACGCCGGACCTGCCAGCCATGAAAATGGCCGAAGTTATCCCCGCCGGGCTGGAAATCAGTTCCCGTCCGGTGGGACCGAAGAACACCGTCTGCCGCTACCGCACCACCCGGGACGTGACGCTGAACCCGGTTGCGGTATCGGCTGTCACCATGACCGCGGAACCGGACGGACGCTCAGTCCTGCGCGTCCGCTTTTCCTGTAGCGGTCAGGCAGACTGGCAGCAGACAGACCTGACGCGGCTGCCGATTTATCTGGGAGAAGATGCCGTAACAGGCAGCGCCCTGCACCTGTGGCTGACGAAGCGCCTGGTGGCGCTGTACATCCGGCTGCCGGGACAGGACGACCGTATAAAGCTGGACGGTTATTTTTCGCCGGGTGGATTCGGAGAACAAGACCGGTTGTGGCCTAAAGGCGACAGCGCGTTCAGCGGCTGGCAGTTGCTGCTGGAGTATTTTTCCTTCCGCGAGAAGTTTATGTTCGTGCACCTCAACGGGCTGGAAAACATGACGCTCCCCACGGGTATCACCTATTTTGACATCGAAGTGGTGTTCAGCCAGATGTGGCAGAGTGATTTGCCGGTGACGGACAGCGCCCTGCGTCTGCATTGCGTACCGGTGATTAACCTTTTCACCCTGGAAGCTGACCCGCTGACCATCAGCGGACTGGAAAGCGAATATTTACTGCGACCAAAACGGCTTCAGGACGGACACACGGAAATTTATTCCGTCGACAGCGTAACCGGCTCCGGGCGAACCGGTGATGCGCGTTACGTGCCCTTTACCAGCTTCCGTCACCGGGGCGGGATGATGCGCCGCCACGCACCGGAGCGCTATTACCATACCCGCGTGAAGCGGGGCGTTACCGGTATGCACGACACCTGGCTTGTTCTCGGTGGACAGCAGTGGGAGGCTGACCGGCTGCTGACTCGGGAGACTGTATCGCTGCGTATCACCGGGACCAATGGTCAGCTGCCGCGCCGTGCACTGCAGAGTACGCTGCTGGACCGCTGCGAACAGATAAGCGAAACGCCGTTCACGGTACGTAATCTGTGCAAACCGACGTTGCCCGCCTATCCGCCGACAGAAGACCGCTTCCACTGGCGGGTGATGAGCCATCTGGGAACCCGTTTTCTCAATATGATGAGTAGCGCAGAGGTGCTGCGTGGCACGCTGTCGCTTTACAACTGGCTCGATGATGAACTCAACAACCGTCGTCTGGATGCCATTCTGGACGTCAGGCACCACCGGATCCAGCGCTTTGAAGATGGCTTCCTGCTGCGCGGCCTGGACGTAGAGGTCACGCTCGACAGCAACGGTTTTACCGGCGAAGGGGATGTGCATCTGTTTGGCGAAATGCTCAACCGCTTTTTCGCGCTGTATGCCGACATGAATCAGTTTAACCAGCTCACGCTGATTGTTCAGCCAGAAGGGAAGTGTATCCGGTGGAAAGAGAATCACAGTCCGCGCCTGCCCGGATGATGTCGCAGTTACGGCAGCAACTGCCGTATATGAATTTTTATCGCTTCTGCCAACTGCTTGAGCAGATCGATCCGGATGCGCCGGTGTCGGGCAGTGGCTGGCAGGTGCGTCAGGAGCCGATCCGGTTTCGGCCTCACCCGGGGATGGGTTTCCCGTCCAGTGAAATTCGGGGAATGGAAGACCCTGAGCCGGAACATTCGCATCTCCCGCCGACAGTGCGCGTCAATTTTATGGGGCTGTACGGCGTGGAGTCGCCGCTGCCGACGCACTATATCGACGATATCGCCCAACGGCGGGAAGGGTATGAAGCTGCACGCGATTTTCTGGACATCTTCAACCACCGATTGATTACCCAGTATTACCGTATCTGGCGCAAATATTCGTATCCGGCGACTTATGAGGCGGGAGGCGCGGATAACACCTCACAGTATCTGCTGGGGCTGGCTGGGTTGGGGATTCGGGGATGTGCGGCAACGGCAGGTACGCCGCTGTCACGCTTTCTGGCGCTGCTACCTGCGCTACTGCTGCCGGGGAGGACAGCGGAAGGAACGGTCTCGCTGGTTACGTTGCTTGCACCCGATACCGGTGCAGCGGTGTATCACCATGACCGCTGCCGGGTTCCGCTGAAGCAGCAGGTTGCCATGAGTGCCCGGCAGCCCGTCAGCCTGAAACATCGTCCTGTAATGGGCAATTATGGGACAGATGTTAACGGTCAGATTCTGTTGCGGCTGACAACCAACAATCCCGATGAAGTACGCGGTTGGCTACCAGGGGGCGAACTGCATCAGGACTTGATGGCGCTGCTGCACGTCTATCTGGGCTCACACCTGGATGTGCGACTGCAGCTGTGCGTGGCACGGCATTTACTGCCGGATGCACGACTGGCATGCAGCGTAGATGCTCCCCGGGTGGGGCGTACCGCAGTGTTGCGACCATTGGTTCCGCAGCAGAACAGGGATGACATGATAACCATTTACCTGGGGCGATATCAGTGCGTCCGGGAAAACATTCACCGAAGGGAGAGCGATGAAGATGGCGATTACCGCGGGTAACACCTCCGCCACGCTGCTGGCATTGTGCCTGGCGGCAACATTAACCGGCTGTGGGCTGACGCAGAAGATATCCGATGGCACGGTTGCGGCGACCAAATCCATTTTTTACAAACAGGTAAAAACCCTGCATATGGATATCCGCGCACGGGAAGGTGTGAATAACAACGCAAAAGGGGCGTCGCTGGCGACAGTAGTACGTATTTACCAGCTGAAAGACCGCAAGGCCTTCGACAGCACCGATTATCCGTCGCTATTTGCCATGGACAGCCAGGCCATTAAAGCAGATTTAGTGGCAGAAAAAGATATCCGCCTGCGCCCGGGAGAATCTTTCTCGCTGGATATGCCAATGGAGGAGGCGGCGCAGTTTGTGGCGGTGGCCGGTATGTTTATGGCACCCGATCAGGAAAACAATACCTGGCGTCTGGTCATCACCCGCGATGAACTGGATCCGGACACACCACGTATTATTGAAGCCAGCAATAACAGTTTGACCCTGCAACCGCTGAAGGATGACTGAGATGCCGCGCCCGTCGTTATACGAAACCCTGTTCGGCAATTTTGCAGGCGGCCTCAATCTGCATCAGGTCAATGAAGAAAATCAGGCAATCCTCTCCGTGCTGGACAATATGCAGCGTATTATCAACTGCCGCGCCGGGACGCTGGCGCATTTGCCGGACTACGGTCTGCCGGATATGACGAAAATTCTTCAGGGGATGCCCGGAACTGCGCACCAGCTGATATCCACCCTGTCGGCGGTGTTGCTGAAATACGAGCCACGCCTGCGCAAAATCACGGTCGTGATGCTCGAGCAGACCCGGCCTGGCGAATTGCGCTACGCCATTGATGCCGAGCTGAAAGGCGTCGGGCTTGTGCGTTACGGCACCGAGTTTATGCCGGAGGGCAAAATCCTAATCCGTCATATGAAACAGCAGCAGTACCTGGATGTCCGCGCCGCAATCTAGCGATTTTTCTGACAGAAACTACCATGACAACCTCCCCTGAACGCCACCTCAAAACCGGTGGAGATCCGCGCGCGGTTGCGGATTACGTCGCCCTGCGCGAAGAAATGAGCAAACTGACCCATCCGGCTCGCCCGGATGTGGACTGGCCGTATGCCGAAAAACTCTGCCTGTCGCTGTTTGAGCACAATGGCGTGGAGCTGCAGACCGCCGCCTGGTATACGCTTGTCCGCACACAACGTGCCGGAATGTACGGATTGAATGAAGGGCTGGCGATACTGGCAGCATTGGTCTCCCGGCAGTGGGAAAACCTCTGGCCGCGGCCAGTAAATGCGCGGATGGAAATCCTGCGCAGCCTGAGTAAACGCCTTCAACAGGTGATGCGCACGCTGCCTCTGACACGCAGTGATCAGAGCCAGCTCTACCCGGTGGAAGCGCACCTGAAAGCACTGGAAAAGGTATTACAGCGCCTGGAGTTGAAGCATGTCAGTCAACTGGACGCGCTGCTAACGCAAGTGCACAACTCGGCGGTGCGACTGGAAAACAGCGCCCATGAGACAGTTGAAACGGAGGAGACTGTTATCCCGGATACTGCCATCGACCCGCCGGAAAGAACAAAATGGGTGTATGTCGCGCAACGCGATAGTGACGCTGTGACAGCACCATCGCAGCCCACAAAACCCTGGATGTCTTTTGCCGCCGGGATGCTGACCATGCTGGTGGTGTCAGGTGCAGCGGTCTGGGGATGGCAGGCAATGCACCAGCCGGATCCGGTTCAGGCGCAATTTACCGCCTCGCTGGCACCGTTATCCGTTGCGCTTTCCCCGGCGCAGTTGCAGGCAATGCAGAATAACCCTCTCTCAGCGGAAACAGGTCTCAGCCAGACGGCACAGCAGTTAGCGCGGCTGGCTCAACTGAAACCCGATTGGGTCGTTAGCTATGGCGGGCAACTGGTGCAACAGGCGTTAACTCTGTGGCCGGAACAGGCAAAACCGCTGGCGCTACAGTGGCAGCAGCAGATTGCGGCACAGGCACTGCCTTCAGAAAATCTGAGCGGCTGGTATCAAGGGATGGCGCGGCTGCAACAGCTAGCGAACCAGCTCAATGCGCTGGATGAAAAGCGCGGCAAGTATATGACGGTCAGTGAACTGAAATCGCAGGTATTTACCATCATGCAGTCATTTAATCGCGCTATTCCGGTGGAAGAACAACTCCGCCAGCTGTCCGCAGTAAATGATGAGCAGCCCTGGCCAGTAGCACAGCAGAATCTGGCGGAGCTGCATCTGCAACAGCTTATCGCTCGCTATGCGCTTCTGAAGCAAAAAGCACTTGATTGAATATGATGCATTGCCGCGCCAGAGTAAGTAGTCAGGGAAAAGGCGAGAGCGAAAAGAAAAAGAAGAAAAGGGTGGCTAAACGCATGGTGCGCTAAAGCCAGGTGAAAAAATTAATACGGTAACTCATGGAGTCAGAGTGTCAGCCAAAGATCGTTTTTTTAAAAAAGTGCAGCGCAATAATAGTATTGTAACATTTGGCCAAAAATCGGCTGAAGCAGAAATTAGGGAGTTCACCTCAAGAATGGATGACCTTGCGGATCAGATTAGCCAGTGGTTCGCAGGCACTGCCATTGGCGTCACGTTATCGACAAAATATCTCCATGATTTGAGTACGGTTGGCTATAGCCTCAGCAGCGGCATATGCCGTTATGATATCACTACCATACACTTACAGAACGGTGATCGCTTTGTGCGCATTATCCCTGAACAGCTCTGTAAGGGCGCGGAATTAGGCTTTGTAATAATGCACGTCGATGCGCCCGGTATCCATCAGGTATTTTATTTGAGTATGGCGCCTGAAGCGGGCTGGTTTATCCGAGGCGAGCATCAGAGCCCAAAGGATAACGCAATCATGACGGAGGATCGTTTTTTCAGGGCTGTAGACAGGCTGGCCTGAAACCGACGAGCCTGTCCCGGGTTTCACTATCGATTTACCTCTGCAACAGCTCGGCAAATTTCGCCAGCCACTGCGGATGCGCGGGCCAGGCGGGGGCGGTGACCAGATTGTCATCAACGTACGCTTCATCGATGCCAATGTCAGCGTAATACCCGCCGCTAAGTCGCACTTCCGGCGCACAGGCAGGATAGGCGCTACAGGTTCGTCCTTTCAGCACATCCGCAGCGGCCAGGAGTTGCGCGCCGTGGCAGACCGCGGCAATAGGTTTGCGTGCCTGATCAAAAGCCCGCACCAGTTCGAGGACTTTTTCATTCAGGCGCAGATATTCAGGTGCTCGTCCACCGGGGATGAGCAGGGCGTCATAATCCTCTTCTTGCGCCGCAGCAAAATCGGCATTAAGAACAAAGCGGTGGCCGGGTTTTTCACTGTAAGTCTGGGCGCCGTCAAAATCATGGATCGCCGTCATGATAAAGTCGCCTTTGGCTTTGTCAGGACAGACGGCGTCAACCTGATGACCAATCATCTGCAGTGCCTGAAACGGCACCATGGTTTCGTAATCCTCCGCGTAATCTCCGACCAGCATCAAAATTTTCTTGCTCATCTTAACCACTCCTCAAGGAATAAATGGAATGACAGATGGCGGCATCACGCCGCCAGCACTTTATTACGACCATCATTCTTGGCGCGATACAGCGCATCGTCCACGCGCTTAAAGAGATCGTCAATACTCTCATCCGGGTTATGCCGGGCTACCCCAATGCTAACGGTGAAGCGGGGAAGGCCCGGGATAGCAATGCGGGCAATTGTCACGCGCAGGGTTTCAGCGATCTGCATCGCGGCGTCCAGTGACGTGCGCGGCAGCAGCAGCACAAACTCCTCACCGCCCCAGCGGAAAACGTAATCGTCTTTACGACAACAGATTTCCAGCGTGCGCGAAAGAGCAATCAACACCTCGTCGCCTTTTTGGTGCCCAAACATGTCATTGATGCGCTTAAAGTGGTCCGTATCCACCAGCAGAAGGCTGAACTCCTGCTGGGCCGGAAGGTGGTTCGGTGAGGTGTGATCGGTGAGATGATAAAACTGGCGGCGATTGAGCAGGCCGGTTAACGAATCGCGTAGCGCGGCGTGTTCAAGCTCCTGCTCAAGCCGTTTTTGCTCGGTAATATCATGAATGATGCAGAGCATCAGTTTATCACCGTAGATTTCAATGGGGCCGGCATAGGTCTGTACGTGTCGGGTGGTGCCGTCCGCGAGGCGATGGATAAAGTTAAGCGGCTTATGCCCCCCAGGCAGACGCGCGATCTCGGTCATCACCGGCAACACGTTGCGCCCGAGCGTATTGATCTCCCAGGTGTGCTTGCTGCACATCTCCTCATGGGTATAGCCATAAAAATTGATCGCCGCGAGATTGGCATCGACCAGCAGGCCGTCCCGGGCAGGATCGATTAACAGCATTGGCGCACTGTTGGTCTGGAAAAACCGGGCATAGAAGCCCTGTTTTTTGCGCTGATAGGTGCCCGAACTGGTGGCTTTAAGCCCCTGTACCGGCTGGCGGGCAATACCCTCAAAAATAATCACCTCGCCGCAGGTATCAAAAACAGCCAGCGAGAGCCGACAGCTGAGGCTGGTCTGCTGGTGGTTAACCAGCACGCTCCAGATTTCGATGATCTCTTGTTGGGTTTTTAAATCGGGCACATACATCGCAAGCGTCGCCTGCGCATGTGCCGAGCAGACGCCTTTGCGCAGACTGTCCAGCGTCGCGTCCTGCATAATCTTTTTTGCTGCCGTATTGGCGAACAGGAGATCCTCCGTAACCGGTGATACGACCCATATGGGCGTTTTAAGCATATCCAGTGCAGCAAACCCTGTAGAAGACATAGCTCAGTCTCATTTATCAGAAAGTTAAATGTCTGAGATCCACGGCGGAGCGGCACGCGTGGGCTTCTTTGAAACATACTCTACTTCATACCGTCAGGCAGGATTTTTTTGTGATATTCGTATGAAATTCGTATTAATTTTACCAACTGGAATAGTTTTATTAATCGCTTCTGTGACAGCGGTAATAAATAAATTTTCTCATCTGGTTGCTGAGAAAAAGCGCCGTGTTATGCAAAAATATTTCTAGTATCGGATTAACGTTGAGAAAACATTAACTCTTTTTTCATTAAAACCATAAAAACTAATGTGCGTTTAAAAGGTTTAAGCCCGGCTAATCAATACTGCTTCAGAGTGATCGTGCAGCTTAACTATCACATATTCCAGAACAACAATAATTCATTGCATAGAGAGCTTAACATTGCGTTTATTGGGCTTTAATGCGAATACTTGGCCATTCATAGGTGTTTAATGTCACTTTAAGTTAAATTGTTGGCCATTTAAGGTTAATGAATAGTCTTGATGAAATGAGGGTGAAAAATAAAAAGCAGAGTGTTATATATTCCATATCGTCTGAAAATTCCGTCGTGGTATATATTATGCTCAGAAACATTAGCGTAAGAACGTTTATTCTTTCTTATCTGGCGGTTGTGCTTCTTTTAATTGATGGACTGGTCTTTTTTTTAGCGCCGCAAACATCTCTGTTAATTTCACTTAATCTTTTGTTTGTCGTTGCGTTTGTGTTTCTGCGGGTTTACATGACCCTGTATCTTGTGGTGCCCATCAATACGGTGAAAAGAAGTATTGAAGAGGTGGTGGCCGGCAATCTGGGCGTCACCATCCCCGAATTTGGTGATAATTGTGCTGGCCGACTGATTCCGGGGATCAACACGTTGTCGCACAACATCGCCACCCTGGTGCGTGAGATCCGCTCCTCCTCCGCCACCGCAATGCGTCTTTCTGAACAATTGGCCGCCCGCAGTTCGGCGCTGGCGGCGAAAACTGAGCTGCAGTCAGCATCGCTGATCCAGACCTCTGCCAGTATGGAGCAGATGGCCGCCACCACGAAAAATACCGCTGATAACACTCGCCTCGCCAATGAGAAGGCAAATGTGGCAACTCAACAGGCAAAAAAAGGCGGCGAGCTGATGGGGCAGGTTGCTAACAATATGCTTTCCATTACCGAATGCGCCCAGCAGATGACCGAAATCATCACCATGATCGACGGTATCGCGTTCCAGACCAATATTCTGGCACTCAATGCGGCGGTCGAGGCGGCCCGGGCAGGTGACCATGGTAAAGGCTTCTCTGTCGTGGCCGGGGAAGTGCGCAGCCTGGCGCATCGCAGCGCCGAGGCGGCAAAAAGCATTAAATCCCTTATCGCCGTGACCAGTAGCAACGTCAGTCAGGGCGCAATGGTAGTGGCCGAAGCTGAAAAGAATATGCACGAGATCGTCAGCGGTTCCGGGCAGGTCAGTAAGCTGATGGATGAGATTTCTACCTCGACGTATGAACAGGAAAAAGGCATCGCGCAAATCACCCAGGCGTTAACCGATCTGGAAAACGTGACCCAGAGTAACGTGGGGATGGTGGAAGAGCTGTCTGGCTCTTCAGCGGTACTGAAAAATCAGGTGGATGAATTGCAGGCCCGCACGCGAAACTTCCATCTGGAACCGGTATCCTCTGCGCCGTTGTACGATGGGCAACTCAGCCCGGCGCGTACCTGACAACGCATCCGAGATAACAGCCTGGTTCGCCAGGCTTTTTTGTGTGCCAGCCAGGGTTCAGGAATAGTCTCTTTTATGAATAAATTCAGCGCGATGGCCCGGTAAATGGTTGCTTAACCTGCCAGGGTGACTAGACTGACAGCAAAGAACAGCTACTGGCGGAGGCGCTGTGGAAGGCATAAAAGGATCGGAAGTTAACGTTCCTGACGCAGTTTTTGCGTGGTTACTTGATGGCAAGGGCGGGGCGAGGCCCCTCACGAACAACGATACTATCGATCAGCAACATCCTTGCTGGCTGCACCTGAATTATACCCAGCCGGAGAGCGCTCACTGGCTGGCCTCAACCCCGTTATTGCCTAACAACGTGCGCGACGCACTGGCCGGGGAAAGCCTGCGCCCGCGCGTGACCCGCATGGGCGAGGGGACGCTCATTACCCTACGTTGTATCAATGGCAGCACCGATGAGCGGCCGGATCAGCTGGTGGCGATGCGCCTCTACATGGATGAACGGCTGATTGTCTCAACCCGCCAACGAAAAGTGCTGGCGCTGGACGATGTTGTCGGGGATTTAAAAGAGGGCACTGGCCCGGAAGATTGCGGTAGCTGGCTGGTGGATGTCTGCGACGCACTCACCGACCATGCCAGCGAGTTTATCGAAGAGCTGCACGATAAGATTATCGATCTCGAAGATAACCTGATCGATCAGGTTATTCCACCTCGCGGATTTCTGGCGCTGCTTCGTAAGCAGCTGATCGTGATGCGCCGCTACATGGCCCCGCAGCGCGATGTCTATGCCCGGCTGGCGAGTGAACGTTTCCCCTGGATGAATGACGATCAGCGCCGCAGAATGCAGGATATTGCCGACCGACTCGGGCGTGGCCTGGATGAAATTGACGCCTGTATTGCCCGTACGGCGATCATGACCGATGAAATCGCCCAGGTCATGCAGGAGTCGCTCTCCCGCAGAACCTACACCATGTCGCTGATGGCGATGGTGTTTCTGCCCAGCACCTTTTTAACCGGGCTGTTTGGCGTCAACCTGGGTGGCATCCCCGGCGGGGAGTTCCGCTTTGGTTTTTCGCTGTTCTGTATCATGTTAGTGATATTAATTGGCGGTGTTGCGTGGTGGTTACATCGTAGTAAATGGTTGTAAATTTACACTATTTTGAGGTTCCCATAGACCTGAAACGCTATTTTAATTGAGCGAAGTCAATAAACTGTTTACCCATAAGGTGCAATATTCCTTCCGCAGGTGAATGCAACGTCAAGCGATGGGCGTTGCGCTCCATATTGTCTTACTTCCTTTTTTGAATTACTGCATAGCAAAATTGATTCGTACGACGCCGACTTAAATAAGTCGGCTTTTTTTTGCCTGCTACCCAGCAGCGACTACCCTAAAAGAGACAACCCGTTCTTCTGGAGGGTAATATGACCATGCTCTTAACACTGCTGCTGCAAACACGGCAATCGGACCCGATACCTACCGATCCGGTGCCTGTTCCTGAACCGATCCCACGTCCACAGCCGATGCCGGACCCGCCGCCGGATGAAGTCCCGATTAAAATGTCGCATCAGAGGCAGAGATCTGCGAGGATACGCGCCTGCTGACTGTGTGACTTTTACCGCGAGAATAACTGTGACTGCTTTTTCAACGCTGAACGTACTGCCTGCCGCCCAACTCGATAATCTCAACGAGTTGGGTTACCTGACGATGACCCCCGTACAAGCTGCCGCCCTGCCAGCGATCCTGGAAGGACGTGATGTTCGTGTGCAGGCGAAAACCGGCAGTGGCAAAACGGCGACTTTTGGTCTTGGGCTGTTACAGCATATTGATGCCAGCCTTTATAAGACGCAGTCGCTGGTGCTTTGCCCGACGCGCGAGCTGGCGGACCAGGTCGCGGCTGAGTTGCGTCGTCTGGCACGTTTTCTGCCAAACACCAAAATTTTAACCCTTTGTGGCGGCCAGCCGTTCGGCGCCCAGCGTGATTCCTTGCAGCATGCGCCGCATATCATCGTTGCCACGCCGGGTCGTTTGCTCGATCACCTGCAAAAGGGGACGGTCTCTCTCGACGCGCTGCAAACCCTGGTGCTGGACGAAGCTGACCGGATGCTGGACATGGGCTTTAGCGAGGCCATCGACGAGGTGACCCGTTTTGCCCCGCCATCGCGTCAAACCATGCTCTTCTCTGCTACCTGGCCAGAGGCGATTGCCGCCATCAGCGGCCGTGTGCAGCAAAACCCGATCGCCATCGAAATTGATACTGTTGACGCACTGCCTGCGATCGAACAGCAGTTCTTCGATACCACCCAACGGGGTAAAATTCCGCTGCTGCAAAAGTTGCTTAGCGTGCACCAGCCCGCTTCTTGCGTAGTGTTCTGTAACACCAAAAAAGATTGTCAGGCCGTGTGCGATGCCCTGACCGAAGCCGGTCAGAGCGCGCTGTCGCTGCATGGCGACCTCGAACAGCGCGATCGCGATCAAACCCTGGTGCGTTTCGCTAACGGCAGTGCTCGCGTGCTGGTTGCGACCGACGTCGCCGCTCGCGGCCTGGACATCAAATCCCTGGAACTGGTGGTGAACTACGAGCTGGCGTGGGATCCAGAAGTTCACGTCCACCGTATCGGCCGTACGGCCCGTGCCGGTAACAGCGGTCTGGCTATCAGCTTTTGCGCACCGGAAGAGGCGCAGCGCGCTAACATTCTGGCGGAAATGCTGCAAATCAAACTGAACTGGGTGGATGCTCCGGCAAACGTCAGCATCGTGCCGCTGGCTGCCGAGATGGCCACGCTCTGTATCGACGGCGGGAAAAAAGCCAAAATGCGTCCCGGTGATGTATTAGGTGCGCTGACGGGTGATATCGGGCTGGACGGTGCTGATATTGGTAAAATCGCGGTGCATCCGGCGCATGTGTATGTGGCGGTGCGTCAGTCGGTGGCGCATAAAGCCTGGAAGCAGCTGCAAAACGGCAAGATCAAAGGCAAAAACTGCAAGGTTCGTCTGCTGAAATAAGCGGGCGGGGGAGAGCGTCTCAGCGCTGGCGCTGAGACGCTTAACAATCACTTCACTTCAATCACGTTCAGACGCATCTCATCCAGCTGAGTGTCATCTTCTTCGGGCTGCCAGCCTGCTGGCTGCATCGGGATCTCTTCGCGATCAAATGCCAGATCGCCGCCGTTCACCACTTCTGAACCGTGCATAATACCTTTGAAATCAAACAGGTTGATATCGCTCAGGTGCGAAGGCACCACGTTCTGCATCGCGCTGAACATGGTCTCGATGCGGCCCGGGTAGCGTTTATCCCAGTCACGCAACATATCGCCAATCACCTGACGCTGCAGGTTCGGCTGGGAGCCGCACAGGTTGCACGGAATGATCGGGAAGGCTTTCGCCTCGGAGAAACGCTCGATATCCTTTTCGCGGCAGTAGGCGAGGGGACGGATCACAATGTGCTTCCCGTCGTCGCTCATCAGCTTCGGTGGCATGCCTTTCATTTTGCCGCCGTAGAACATATTCAGGAACAGCGTCTGTAAGATGTCATCGCGGTGGTGACCGAGCGCAATCTTGGTCGCGCCCAGCTCGGTGGCCGTGCGATAGAGAATGCCCCGACGCAGACGAGAGCAGAGCGAGCAGGTGGTTTTACCTTCCGGGATCTTCTCTTTAACAATGCCGTAGGTGTTCTCTTCGACAATTTTGTACTCAACGCCCAGCTTCTCGAGGTATTCCGGCAGGATATGCGCCGGGAAGCCCGGCTGCTTCTGATCCAGGTTGACGGCCACTAACGAAAAATTGACCGGTGCGCTTTGCTGAAGATTGCGCAGGATTTCGAGCAGGGTGTAGCTGTCTTTGCCGCCAGACAGGCAGACCATGATGCGGTCGCCTTCTTCAATCATGTTGAAATCCGCAATGGCTTCACCGACGTTGCGGCGCAGGCGCTTTTGCAGTTTGTTAAGGTTGTACTGATCTTTCTTAGTAATTTCTTGATTTTGCGACATTTAATAGTGGCTCAATTCGTTTATGGCTAAAGCCGCCCAGGCGGCCCACCGTTACGATGGGGGGCAGCAGGTCAACATGAAAAAGTATGGCGTGTATGGTACGGATTACGGCAGTGAATGTCAGCACGTTTTACAGCAAACGCCCGGGCAAGTACGCATCATCTTCCATTCCATGGGTTTTTTACCCCTTGCCGCCTGGCTGTGTTTTCGCAACACACGCTATAGTTGTAGTCCATCCATGAAAACGGGAGGTAGTCATGTTGTATGTCGAAAAAGATGACCCACGCGAGGCCCCGGAGTCGGGCGATAAAAAGCCCCAACCCGTCAAAAAATAGCTGACCGCGAGTCATGCCCACGCCACCGGCCTTCGCTGGTGGCTTTTTATTGCCTGCACCCCGGCCGTTTCACCATAACGGCGACTCAGTAAGTAGTGCTGTATCGACCTGGTTCACTCACTAAAAAGGCGCATAGGTTGTTGAAGAACAATTCTGTACGCTAGAGACGAGACAGGTACTGAAGACGATGGTCAGCAAAAACACGACTGATACGATGAGGTGCTAACGATGGGTAAACAGTGGCAATTACTGGTAAGTCTTTTTGTTTTGATAGCAGTGTTTTCATCCGCAAAGGCAAATACCACGGCGATGGGGCTGACATTAGGTAAAACCACGCTACAGCAGTTTATCAAAGCCTATCCTACCGCCCAGCACGAGGGGCGCAGTAAGTGGAGTGACGGCGATATTTTTTCTATTCCGAATAACGAGCTGGGATTAGAGGGCGCAAAAAATAACGCGGTTATCTTCAATACGGCGGGCAGGATCACCGCCATTATGCTTGAGCTGGATAAAACCCGCTTTGATGAGGTCGAGAGTATGCTGGAGCATAAATATGTCGCGGTGAAAAAACAGATCTCTTTCGCCGGGGACAAATACGCCAAATACCAGAATGAAAATGACTTAATTGAGCTTGATGCCCCGTATTTAGCCCCTGTTATGAAACTCACCTATTCAGAGCAACTCTTTCAGGAGGCCTGGCTGAAAAAGAGCGCGGAGGAATTTAGCCGCCGTTGATAACAGCGCTACAAGAGAGGCTGGCTTACACTTAGCCGGTACGCGGCGTTTTGCCGCCCGTGTAAGTCATGCTTATCGGAGAGGAGTCTGTTATGGCGAACAAGGTTTCTGCGCAGTGTCACTGCGGCGCGGTCAGGTTTACCGTTGAACTCTCGGACGGGTTCAACACCATCCGGCGCTGCAACTGCTCGTTCTGCCGGATGCGCGGGGCGATCGCGGTCTCCGCGCCGTTATCCGGGATCAACATTATTCAGGGCGAGTCACTGTTGACCGAATACCGTTTCAACACTCAGGCAGCCGTACACTATTTTTGTTCGGTCTGCGGGATTTACACCTTCCACCAGCGGCGTTCAAATCCTGAGCAGTATGGCGTCAACGTCGCATGCATCGAGGGCGTTTCGCCGTTTGATTTCCCGGAGGTACTGGTGATGGAGGGACGTCATCATCCTAATGATGGTGGTGGGGGCGTGGCCGGCGTGCTGAGTTATCGCGAGACTGAACGCTAGCGCAGCCATTTATCAGGACAGGGAATGGGCACAGAGGATGTGCGTTCAGGTAATTTTTTTCGCTTTAAATTTGCCTTTCACCACCCCGTCATAGAAACGTCCCTTGGACACCACGTTCAGAAAATCGTTAAAAATCCGCACTGGTACAGACTGATATTGCCAGGTGCTATGATCCCGAAAACGGACTTCCAGTGTTTCGTTGCATTTATCATAGGCAATTGAGGCGATACGCGAAGATTTAACAGCATGATGATTCACAATAGCGATTCCTCTACAGCCGGGCAGACATGAGATTTATCTTGTCTCAGATGGTCAGGGCGGCGCAACTAAAAGTGTGCAAAAGAGGCGAGAGTAAGAAGCGAATATCTGAACGGATACAAAAAGAGAGATAAGAATATAAAATGTTAGCCCGCGTCGTAACGCGGGCTATTTTCATCAGAACTGATAAACCAGACCGACAGCCACGATATCATCGGTGCCGATGCCATTGTCTTTGTAGAACTGATCGTCTTCGTCCAGCAGGTTAATTTTATAATCAACGTAGGTGGACATATTTTTGTTGAAGTAGTAAGTCGCTCCCACTTCAGCATATTTAACCAGATCCTTATCATCCTGACCGTTGCCCAGGTCTTTACCTTTAGATTGCAGGTAAGAGACCACCGGGCGCAGACCTGAATCGAACTGGTACTGAGCCGTCATTTCAATATTCTGGGTTTTGTTCGCCACCGCATAATCATGGTCGCCGTATGGAGTCATGTTACGGGTTTCGGAGTACATGGCCGCCAGGTAAATGTTGTTGGCGTCATATTTAAGACCGGTGGTCCAGGCGTCTGCTTTGTCGCCGCCTGCACTGGTTTCGTTAATCTGCGCGTTAGTACGGTCAGAAGAAGCGTAGGCGGCGGCTGCGCTGATGCCCATACCAAAGTCGTAAGACGTGGAGATGCCGAAGCCGTCGCCGTTCTCATGACGCACGTCACGGCCGTTATTGGTGCCTTCGTTACCGTTACCGCTGCCTTCGTTGTTACCCTGATACTGCAGGGCGAAGTTCAAACCTTCGACCATGCCAAAGAAATCAGCGTTGCGGTAGGTCGCCACACCGTTCGCACGGCCGGTCATAAAGTTATCCGCTTTGCTGTAAGAGTCACCGCCGAATTCTGGCAGCATATCGGTCCAGCCTTCCACGTCGTACAGAACGCCGTAGTTACGGCCATAATCGAAGGAGCCGTACTGGTTAAATTTCAGACCGGCAAACGCCAGACGTGTCCAGGACTGATTGTCAGAACCTTCGGTGTTGTTAGCCTGGATGTTATATTCCCACTGGCCGTAACCGGTGAGCATATCGTTAATTTGGGTTTCGCCTTTAAAGCCGAGACGGACATAAGTCTGGTCGCCGTCAGCACCGCTGTCGTCGGAGAAATAGTGCAGACCGTCAACTTTACCGTAGAGATCTAATTTGTTGCCGTCTTTATTATAAATTTCAGCGGCATGTGCTACGCCTGCCATTAAAAGCGCAGGGATCATCAGAGCCAGTACTTTTCTTTGCATTGTGACTATTCCTTATGCTGTTTTTATATTTAATATTTTTAAACTTTCCGTGGAACTTTCTGCTTTGGAAAGTGGTCACATGCTAAATCACTCTTCCTTCCAGAGATAAAACATAATTGTTACCAATTAAGTGGAATCTCAAGTATTTACTGCCAGTGAAACAGTCATAAGTTCAGTGAATGAATTAATCAAAAGTATATAAAACAAAAATTACTCATTTGCCGATAAACTCAGTAAACTCAGGCCTGTTATATGCCTGCAGTATTTTTATCCATTTATTTAATAAATACGTTCAGATTCACATCTGTTATTTATTGCTAAACAGGATCGCCCGCCAGTACATTACTGGCGGGTTTTTTTATAGCCAATAAAAAGCCCGGACATGCCGGGCTGTAATAGGTTATTCGCTGGCCGTTTTTTCGGCTTTTCCGGCTAACTGCGCCAGGAAGTCGTAGCGTTTTTGCAGATCGGCCGCAGCATCTTTCCACAGCTGCTCGGCCACTTCAGGCTGTTGGGCGTTGAGGCGGCGGAAGCGTTGCTCCTGCATCAACGTTTCTGCCAGCGCATCTGACGGTGGCCTGGAGTCCAGCGCCAGCGGCAGTTTACCCTCATCTGCACGACGCGGGTCGAAGCGGTACAGCGGCCAGAAGCCGGTGGCCGTCAGCTGGCGCATCTGATCGTGACTCAGCGCCAGATCGTAGCCATGCTCCTCGCAAGGGCTGTAGGCGATAATCAGCGATGGGCCAGGATAAGCTTCTGCCTCCTGAATCGCTTTCACCGTCTGGTTGAGCTGCGCCCCTAGCGAGATCTGCGCCACATACACATGACCGTACATCATCATGCTGACCCCCAAATCTTTGCGCGCCTTACGTTTACCGTGCTCGCCAAATTTGGTTACCGCCCCCAGCGGAGTGGCTTTTGACGCCTGGCCGCCGGTGTTGGAGTAACACTGGGTATCCAGCACCAGAATATTGACGTTCTCGGTCAGGCTGAGAACATGATCCAGCCCGCCAAAGCCAATGTCATAGGCCCAGCCGTCACCGCCAATCAACCAGATCGATTTCTCGACCAGGGCATCGGCATCGGTTAACAGCTGTTCTGCCCCTTCCACACCCGTCAGATGCTGGCGCAGTTCCGCCACCTGCTGGCGACGTACGTCAGGTGTCGCCTCGCTGTGCAGCGCGCTATTCAGCTCAGCCGGGATCCGGTCGGCAAACTGTTCCAGCAGCCGCATCACGCGCACACGGTGCTGATCGACCGTCAGGCGGAAGCCCAGACCAAACTCGGCGTTATCTTCAAAAAGCGAGTTCGCCCATGCTGGCCCGCGGCCATTGGCATCGGTGGTGTAAGGTGTGGATGGCAGGTTGCCGCCATAGATCGACGAACAGCCAGTGGCGTTAGCGATCAGCATCCGGTCGCCATACAGCTGGGTCAGCAGCTTGATATATGGCGTTTCGCCGCAGCCGGAACAGGCGCCGGAGTATTCGAACAACGGGGTGATCAGCTGCGAGGTACGGATATCAATACGCTCGAGGCTGTTGCGATCGATTTCCGGCAGGTCGAGGAAGAAGTCGTAATTCACTTTCTCCTCTTCCACATGCTCAAGGCGCGACATCATATTGATGGCCTTGATCTCCGGGTTCTGGCGATCTTTCGCCGGGCAGACTTCAACGCACAGATTACATCCGGTGCAATCTTCCGGGGCCACCTGCAGGACATATTTCTGGCCGCGCATGTCCCGGGATTTTACGTCCAGCGAGTGCAGGCTGGCCGGGGCATGCTCCATCGCTTCAGGAGAGACCACTTTAGCGCGGATCGCCGAGTGCGGGCAGGCCGCCACGCAGTGGTTACACTGGGTACACAGCTCCTCTTTCCAGATCGGGATCGCTTCAGCGATATTGCGTTTTTCCCAGCGAGTGGTACCCATAGGCCAGGTACCGTCCGGCGGCAGGGCAGAGACAGGCAGGGCATCACCCAGGCCCGCCAGCATCGCAGCGGTAACGGTTTTGACAAAGTCCGGGGCAGCGTCGGAGACCACCGGTGGGCGGTTCGGGCTGTGGGCATCAACCGGCTGCAACGGCACCTCCGCCAGCGATTCCCGCGCCAGCGCCAGCGCTTGCCAGTTGCGCTCCACCAGCTCCTGGCCTTTGCTGCTATAGCTTTTGGCGATCGCCCCCTGGAGTTCCATCAGGGCGCTGTCACCCGGCAGGATTTTCGTCAGGTGGAAAAACGCCATCTGCATGACGGTGTTGATACGCGCCGCCAGGCCACATTCGCGGGCAATTTTCGCCGCATTAACGATATAGAATTTCGCCTTTTTCTGGTTCAGCACCGCCTGCACTTCCTGCGGCAGCCGCCCCCAGACTTCATCGACGCTGTACGGGGTGTTAAGCAGGAAAATGCCCCCCGGCTTCAGGCGCTCGGCCATCTGGTATTTGTCGATAAACTGCAGCTGGTGGCAACCGACGAAATCGGCCTGCGACACCAGATACGCCGAGCGGATGGGTTGCTCGCTGACACGCAAGTGAGAAACCGTCAGACCACCGGCTTTCTTCGAGTCATAGACGAAATAGCCCTGGGCATACCACGGGGTTGAGTTACCGATAATCTTGATGTTGTTCTTGGTGGCCGACACGCTGCCGTCGCTGCCCAGACCATAAAACAGCGCCTCCAGTTTCGCGGTGGAGGGCAGGGTATTTTCCGGCAGCGTCAGGGACAGATTGGTCACATCGTCATAGATGCCAACGGTGAAGCGCGGCTTCGGCTTTCCGGCGCTCAGTTCGTTGAAGATGGCCAGCACGCACTCCGGGCCAAACTCTTTTGACGACAGGCCATAACGCCCGCCAATGACCCGCGGCAGCGTCTCGCGCTCGCCGTTGTTAAAGGCTTCGGCCAGGGCGGTCATCACATCCAGATAAAGCGGCTCGGCATGCGCCCCCGGCTCTTTGGTACGATCCAGCACCGCTACCGTCCGGGCACTCTCTGGCAATACCGCCAGCAGGTGTTTTGCGGAGAACGGGCGATAAAGGCGAACTTTCAGCACACCCACTTTTTCGCCCCGGCTCAGCAGTTCATCCACCACCTCTTCACAGGTGCCAATCGCGGAACCCATGATCACAATCACGCGCTCCGCCTGCGGATGGCCATAATACTCGAACGGTTTGTACTCGCGTCCGGTAGCGGCGGCAAAATCGGCCATCGCCTGATCCACATGGTCATAAACCGCGTTGTACCACGGGTTAGTGGCCTCGCGGGACTGGAAATAGGTATCCGGGTTGGCGGAGGTGCCGCGGATCACCGGATGCTCCGGGTTCAGCGCGCGGGCGCGGTGGGCGTCAATCTCGGCCTGCGGGAGCAAACTGCGGATGGTGTCATCTGAAATCGACACAATCTTGTTGATTTCGTGCGAGGTGCGGAACCCATCGAAGAAGTGAATAAAGGGCACCCGGCTTTTCAGCGTCGCCATGTGGGAGATGAGGGCGAAATCCTGCGCCTCTTGCACGCTGCCGGAACAGAGCAGGGCGCAGCCGGTCTGGCGCACGGCCATCACGTCAGAGTGATCGCCAAAAATTGACAGCGCGTGGGTGGCGATGGTGCGCGCCGCGACGTGGAGGACGAAGGGCGTGAGCTGTCCTGCCAGCTTGTACAGCGTCGGGATCATCAGCAGCAGCCCCTGCGATGACGTAAAGGAGGTGGACAGCGCCCCGGTCTGCAGCGCGCCGTGGACGGTAGCAATCGCTCCGGCTTCAGACTGCATTTCGACCACGCGAGGGACATCTCCCCAGACGTTCTTCAGCCCATTCCCGGCCCAGGCATCGGCCTGTTCAGCCATCGTTGAGCTGGGCGTAATGGGATAGATGGCGATCACTTCACTGGTGCGAAACGCGACGGACGCAACTGCGCCATTCCCGTCAATAGTTTGCATATGACACCCTTACATTGCGCAAAAAAAGAGGGACCCGTGACACATCGGCGAGTCCTGTAATTATCTTTTTATTTTAGCAAAGGCCCGCTGAAACGATTTTCGCTTTTGTGTCCTGCTTATTAATGCCATCAATGGTTTGATCAAACTTTTGCCTGAAACTGGTCTGCAATTTCGTTGACAGCGCAGAAAACCGCGCTTCGGCTCTCGACGGCAGGGCGTGGGGTGCCTATTATGCATAGGTTTTGCAATTCAACATGGGGAGAGATTATGCGCGCAGCATTTTGGGTAGGGTGTGCCGCTTTGTTACTGTCGGCCTGCAGCAATGAACCTGTTCAGCAGGCCACCGCCGCGCACGTGGCGCCGGGTCTGAAGGCGGCAATGTCCAGTTCCGGGCAGGCAAATTGCGCTATGGTTGGCGGGGCGCTGTCCGTTGCGCGTCAGCTGGATGGTTCGGCCATCGGCATGTGTGCGCTGCCTAACGGCAAACGCTGCAGTGAACAGTCGCTTGCCGTAGGATCCTGCGGGTCTTACTGATTACTCTGCGCGTTTAAAGACCAGCGTCGTCTCTGCCGTCGCCAGGGTTAACACGTCTTCCGTCAGATCGACCTGGGTGCCGTTGCGTAGCATCGTGCCGATCGCGTGGTCCAGGTCATTGAGCTGCGGCTCGGCGCACAGTTTGCGCGTCATGGCGAGCGCTTTCACCTTCAGCTCGCCGTCCGACAGCTTGCCCTGGCCGCTGAAGCGGTTACACATCACACCTGATACTGCCAGGTCTTCACCAAAGGCGATTTCCGGCGGCGTAGTGGTCGGGTTGATGGCGGTGCCGTCAATGCTTTGCAGCACAAAGCGGTGCTGCTGAAGCTGTTCTTCCTGCACGGAGGCTTTTCCTGGATTGACACAGCCTGCCAGCGCCATGCTCAGGAGTGTTACTGCGACGAGCGTTTTCATGGTTCTTCTCAATATATTCACTTCATAAATAGCTAATGCATAGTGTATTGCGCTGGCGGGGATTGTCTTGCGGGATAATCTGAAAACCGGGTGGGATGCTTATCCCTCTCCCCAGGGGGAGAGGGTTAAGGTAAGGGGGAACATACGGCTAAAGTATGGGCTCCGTTCCCCTGGCGTTTATGCGTTTATAGCGCGTTCGGACTTGCTTCACCTTTCTCCAGCTGGCTCAGGTTGCCCAGCGTGGTTTCCGAAATGCTGATCAGCGCCTCGGCGGTCAAAAATGCCTGATGCCCGGTAAACAATACGTTGTGGCAGGCCGAGAGGCGACGGAACACGTCATCCTGAATCACGTCGTTAGACTTATCTTCAAAGAACAGATCGCGTTCGTTCTCGTAGACGTCCATCCCAAGCGCGCCGATTTTTTGCGTTTTCAGTGCTTCAATGGCGGCCTGAGAGTCCACCAGGCCACCGCGGCTGGTGTTGATGATCATCACGCCATCTTTCATCTGGTCAAATGCGCTCTGGTTCAGCAGATGGTAATTGTCTGCGGTAAGCGGGCAGTGCAGAGAGATAACGTCTGACTCGGCATACAGCGTCGGCAGGTCCACATACTCCACGCCCATCTCCAGTGCGGCAGCGCTCGGATAGGGGTCAAACGCCAGCAGACGCATACCAAAGCCTTTCAGGATCCGCAGCGCCGCGACCCCAATTTTACCGGTGCCGATCACCCCGGCGGTTTTACCGTACATAGTGAAACCGGTTAGGCCTTCCAGCGAGAAGTTCGCATCACGGGTACGTTGATAAGCGCGATGAATACGGCGGTTTAAGGACATCATCATGCCTATAGCATGTTCCGCCACCGCTTCCGGTGAGTAGGCCGGAACGCGTACTACCTGCAGACCCAGCTCTTTAGCCGCGTCGAGATCGACATTGTTAAAGCCCGCGCAGCGCAGCGCGATATACTTCACGCCCTGTTTTTTTAACTCTTCCAGCACTGGACGACTGCCGTCATCGTTAACAAAAATACAGACCGCATCGAACCCATGCGCGGTTTTCGCTGTTTTTTCGTTAAGCAGAAAGTCGAAAAATTCAAGTTCGAATCCATATCCCTCGTTAACATGTTGCAGATACTTTTTGTCGTACTGCTTTGTGCTGTATACCGCGAGTTTCATAAGACTTTCTCCAGTGGTTTTGGAACTACGTTAGCATGATTAAAATAATCATACAAATTTTAAAATATTATTGAATTCAATAAGTTCTGATAATAATTTTACAACATCCCGGCACAATAACCCTATGTTCTTTAACCTGACGCGCTTTTTTGTGTAGCGCCACTCCGCTGCCAGCCGGTGAGAGGGGGAGAGCAGGCCCGGCATGATCAAATAATCCTCTTCAAAACAAGGCGATAAAGAGAATTTCCTGCCGCCCCGCTCGAAATAACTATAAGCGTAACTTATAGTTTTAGGGTGGCGACTTGCTGCATCTAACCTCGGAGTTTTCAAAATGAAATCCACCGTCCAACATGTCTCTAAAGAACAACCTAAGCAGCCGCAAAAGAATCAAGATGAGCAGAACAAACAGAAACCGGGTAAATCGAAATAACCTCTCATAACAGCGTTTGACGGAGGCTTTATGGCTGATCGTCCAGATTATATTGATCCTGTTCCTGATGATGAACCGCTTCCTGGCAGTAGCGATCCGCTTCCTGGTGAAGATGATCCCCTGACTGATGATGACATCCCTGATGTCAATGACCCGCTGGATCCTGATGACCCTGACGTGATCAGAAAATAGCGTGAGAAAGCCTTTTCTAAACCGCCTCCGGGCGGTTTTTTTGTGGTCCTGAACCGGCAGGCGCAAAGCGTAAAAACGCTCACATTCAGGGTGATCGCATCTATCCTTAAACAGGCCTTCGCTTCACCTGCCTGACGAAACATGCCACACTATTCGGTACTGTCGGCTAATTTTTTCGCTAAATCAGGATATTAACTGCCCATGAGGGGTAAATACAAAGCCGCGATCGCACTGCTGCTGCTGATCATTCTTTTACCGTTGACGCTGCTGCTGACCCTTGCGCAGTGGGTTCCCACGCTTGCTGGCATCTGGCTGCCTGCCGGCACCCGGATCGCGTTTGAAAAAAGCCCACGCCTGACCCGCAACGCCCTGGTGATTGCCGATCTGCGCTACCTGGTCGAAGACTGCGAAATCGCCCGCATTGAAAACGCCACCCTCAGCTACCCGAGCCGCTGGAAAATCGACATCGCCGCGCTGGATCTCAACAGCGCCTGCCTGAGTAAAATCCCTGCGAGCGAGTCCACGCCAACCGCACCAAAAACCCTGGCTGAATGGCAGTCGCTGCTGCCCAATACCTGGCTGACCATCGATCGCCTGACGCTTTCCCCCTGGCAGCAGTGGCAGGGAAAATTAACCGCCTCGCTGACGCCGTCGCGACAGGACATTACTTACCACGGGGATCAGTTCAGCCTGCGCGGCACCCTCCGGGGACGTTCCCTGACTGTCAGCGACGTGACGCTGCATCTGCCCGACAACCCGCAGCCGGTGACGCTGGTAGGGGAATTTACCCTGCCGCTCGTACCGGACGGCCTGCCGGTGCAAGGGCATGCGGAAGCGACCTTCTCGGTGCCGCAGCTTACGTCGCTGGTGGATGCCGATCTGGCGTGGCAGGACAATCAGGGCCAACTGGTGATGGTTGAGCGGGAGAGCGGCGAGCCGTTGTTAGATCTTCCCTGGCAGATCACCCCTGAACAGCTGACCATCAGCGACGGACGCTGGCACTGGGACCAGGCCGGTATTCCCCTGAGCGGCCGCCTGGGGCTGAAGATCGACAACTGGCAACAGGGCACGGAGAACGCCGTCATCAGTGGGCGAATGAACGTTCTGACTCAGGGCGATGCCGGGAAAGGCAACGCGGTACTCACCTTTGGCCCCGGCAAGCTGAGCATGGACAACAGCGCCATGCCGCTGCAGCTCACCGGCGTTGCCAAGCAGAACGATCTCATCCTCTATGTCGGATTGCCCGCTATGCTGACCGGGAGTCTGGCCGAGCCACGGCTGGCCTTTGCGCCAGGGGCGCTGCTGCGCTCCCGCGGCCGAATCATCGACTCCCTCAATATTGACGAGGTGCGCTGGCCGCTGGCCGGGGTGGTGCTGACCCGCAAGGGCATTGATGGTCGTCTGCAGGCCATACTTCGCGCCCATGAACGGGAGATGGGGGATTTCACCCTGCATCTTGACGGCCGGGCCAGTGACTTCCTGCCGGACAGCGGGTTATGGCAGTGGCGCTACTGGGGAGAGGGCAACTTCACCCCAATGCAGGCCCGCTGGGACGTGGCAGGGAGAGGGGAGTGGCGCGACAGCGTGATTGAGCTTAGCGAACTCTCAACCGGGTTTGACCAACTGAAGTACGGCACCCTGCACGCCAGCGCACCGCGTATGGTGCTGGACAACCCGATCCGATGGCAGCGCGATCCCGCCCGGCCACACTTTAGCGGCGCGTTATCCTTTGAGGCCGGGGAAACCACCTTCACCGGCGGCAGCGTACTGCCCCCCTCGACGGTCAAATTCAGTGTAGATGGCAGCGATCCGACCCTGTTCCGGTTTAAAGGCACCCTTAATGCCGAAGCGATTGGCCCGGTGCAGTTGAACGGACGCTGGGATGGGGAGCGGCTGCGTGGCCAGGCCTGGTGGCCGAAGCAGTCCCTGACCGTTTTCCAGCCGCTGATCCCGCCGGACTGGAAAATGACCCTCCGCGAAGGGGATCTGTATGCTCAGGTCGCCTTCTCCGCAGCGGCCGATCAGGGCTTTGAGGCCGGTGGGCATGGCGTGGTGAAAAGCGGCAGCGTCTGGATGCCGGACAACAAAATCAATGGTGTTGATTTCGTCTTACCGTTCCGCTTCAGCCAGGGCACCTGGTCGCTGGGCACCCATGGCCCGGTGACGCTGCGCATCGGCGAAGTGATCAATCAATTTACGGCCCGCAACATCACCGCCGACCTGCAGGGCGACTACCCCTGGAGCGAGGCGAATCCACTGCTGCTCACCGACGTGAGCGTGGATCTGCTGGGCGGCAAAGTGACCATGCAGCAGCTGCGCATGCCGCAGCACGATGCGGCGTTGCTGCGGGTGAATAACATCTCCTCCAGCGAGCTGATCAGCGCAATTAATCCGAAACAGTTCGCTATGTCCGGGCCGTTCAGCGGGGCGCTGCCGTTCTGGCTGGACAACAACAAATGGATCATCAAAGATGGCTGGCTGACGAACTCAGGGCCGATGACCCTGCGTCTCGATAAAGACACGGCCGATGCGCTGGTCGAAGATAACAGTGCGGCGGGGGCGATTAACTGGCTTCGCTATATGGAAATTTCGCAGTCGTGGACGAAACTCAATTTAGATAACCTGGGTGAATTAACCCTGGCGTCGACACTCCGCGGCGCCAGCCGCGTCGAGGGCCAGACTCAGGCCGTCAACCTCAACTATACCCATCAGGAGAACCTGTTTACCCTCTGGCGCAGCCTGCGTTTTGGCGACAATCTGCAGACCTGGCTGGAGCAACACGCAGCATTACCGGATAACCGCTGCCCGACAGGCAAGGAATGTAAGGAACAACCATGAAAAAGCTGGCCGGTGGGTTCACCGCGATTGTGATCCTGACGCTGACAGGCTGTACGCCGAGGATCGAAGTGGCAGCGTCGAAAGAGCCGATCACCATCAACATGAACGTCAAAATTGAACATGAAATCCATATCAAAGTGGATAAAGACGTAGAGACGCTGCTGAAATCACGCAGCGATCTGTTCTGAGGCTGCCATGAGAAAACTTATCCCGCTGATGATATTGACGCTGGGGCTGTGCGCACCCGCGCTGGCGTTGACCCTCAACGAGGCCCGCAGTGCCGGTCGGGTCGGCGAAACCCTGAGTGGTTATATTGCGCCGCGCAGTCATGATCGCGAAACCCTGGCGCTGGTGGAGCAGATCAATAAAGCCCGCACCGACAGCTATCAGCAGCTTGCCGACAGCAATAACATTCCGGTGGATGAAGTGGCAAAAATGGCCGGGACAAAGCTGGTGGCGCGCGCTAACCCCGGCGAATATGTCCAGGGGATCAACGGCAAGTGGATGCAGAAATGATCAGCGGTGGCGTTTACGGTATTCGCCCGGCGAAACCCCAAAACGCTGCTTAAAGGCCGTGGAGAAGTGGCTGTGATCGGTAAATCCCCAGCTGTAACCAATGCCCGCCAGTTTTTCGTCGTCGCGGGTGCTGCGCAGCATCTGCGCACAGAGATCCAGACGACGATTTTTAATGTACTGCGCCACCACCAGCCCCTTCTCGGCAAACATCCGGTACAGACTCCTCACTGACATGCCACACTCCGAGGCGATCCACTCCGGGCGCAGGTGTTCGGCCTGAATATGATCGTCAATCAGGGTCAGCACGTTAGTGAACTGACGCGCCTTGCGCGGCTGCATGCTTTCCCGCTGCTGCAACACCGGGCGCAACAGGCAGACCATCGCTTCCAGCGCGGCTTCGCTTTCGGTTTCGCTTAATGCCGGGTTGTTCATGCTGTCCTGCAGCAGACGGTAGCTGAGCTGGACGGTAGGCAGGCTGTGAGAGAGTTTCTGCGCGCAGCTGACTTCCTGAAAACGAAAGTGTTGCTCAAGGATCTGACGCGGCAGCAGGAGCGAGATCTGACGTGATTTTTCCGGCCAGTAGATCGAGCAGGGGCGGGAGGCGTCAATCAGCGTGATGTCCCCCGCGTTCAGCACAATCTGCCGGTCGTCCTGCTCCAGCCCCGCTTCGCCTTCCAGCTGAAACACGGTATAGAACCAGGCATCGTTGCTGTTTTTGATCTCCTGACGGGTGCGAAACAGGTTCACGCCGCCCGCGGTAACGGTGCTGAGTTTCAGGTTGCCGGTCCAGGTCGCGTCCAGCTCGCCATAAAATTCGCCGGTCATGGGCCGGGCGGCAAAACTGCCGCAAACCTGGTTAATCTGCGCCAGCCAGCGCTGGTAGTTGTCCTGTTCATTTGCACGCATGTCATACCCGCTACGTCGTCAATGTTTAAACATTGTTGCATTTATGTTTCGAATTACCCGTGACATGGGGCGAAATATAGGCAAGAACTGCGCTGCACGACAGAGCGAAACGGCGGTATTGTCGCGTTTTGCGGTGCCTGTCACAGCCGACAAAGCGAATGTCACAGAGATAAAAGCGCAATCTGCAAAGCCATCTTAGACTGCGTTGACACCCTGCGAATAATAAGGAATCGCTATGTCTGATACACAGGTCGCCGTACTGCACAGCGTGCAGCAATTTCTGGATCGCCAGCATGGCCTCTGGATTGAAGGACGCCAGTCCGCCTCCGACAGCGAGAAGCGTCTGGAGATTTTTAACCCGGCCACCGGCCAGGTGATTGCCTCGACGGCTGATGCCAGCGCGCAGGATGTGGATCGCGCGGTGATGTCCGGCTGGCGCGCCTTTGTCGCCCGCAGCTGGTCGGGAAAACTGCCTGCGGAACGTGAACGTATTCTGCTGCGTTTTGCCGATCTGGTGGAGCAGCACACCGAAGAACTGGCCCAGCTCGAAACGCTGGAGCAGGGTAAATCCATTAACATCTCCCGCGCCTTTGAAGTGGGCTGCACCCTTAACTGGATGCGCTACACCGCCGGGCTGACGACGAAAATTTCGGGCAAGACGCTGGATCTTTCCATTCCGATGCCGCAGGGCGCCCGCTATCAGGCGTGGACCCGTAAAGAGCCTATTGGCGTGGTGGCCGGGATCGTGCCGTGGAACTTCCCGCTGCTGATCGGCATGTGGAAAGTAATGCCCGCCCTGGCGGCAGGCTGTTCTATCGTTATCAAACCTTCTGAAACCACGCCACTGACCCTGCTGCGCGTGGCGGAACTGGCAAGTGAGGCCGGGATCCCGGACGGTGTCTTTAACGTGGTGACCGGCAGCGGTGCCGTGTGTGGTGCCGCCCTGACCAACCATCCGCATATCGCTAAAGTGAGCTTTACCGGCTCGACCGCCACTGGCAAACAGATTGCACGCGCGGCGGCCGATCGGCTGATGGGCGTGACTCTGGAACTGGGGGGTAAAAACCCGGCTATCGTTCTGAAAGACGCCGAACCATCGTGGGTTGTTGAAGGACTGATGACCGGCAGCTTCCTGAACCAGGGCCAGGTCTGTGCGGCAAGCTCGCGGATTTATATCGAAGCCCCGTTGTTTGATACTGTGGTCAGTGGTTTTGAGCAGGCGGTGAAATCCCTGAGCGTCGGCCCGGGCATGTCCCAGGAGGCGCACATTAACCCGCTGGTGTCCCGCGCCCACTGTGACAAAGTGCAGACCTTCCTCGACGAGGCGCAGTCACGTCAGGCTGAGCTTATCACCGGTAATCAAGGCCCGAACGGCGAGGGTTACTACGTTTCGCCAACGCTGGTAGTCAACCCGGATGCCAGTCTGCGCCTGACCCGCGAAGAGGTGTTTGGTCCAGTGGTGAACCTGGTGCGCGTCGCCGACGGTGAAGAGGCGCTGCGCCTGGCGAACGACACCGAATACGGCCTGACCGCCAGCGTCTGGACGCAAAACATCAGCCAGGCCCTGGAGTACACCGATCGCCTGCAGGCCGGCACCGTGTGGGTCAACAGCCATACCCTGATCGATGCCAACCTGCCGTTCGGCGGCATGAAGCAGTCCGGTACCGGCCGCGATTTCGGCCCGGACTGGCTGGATGGCTGGTGTGAAACCAAGTCGGTGTGTGTGCGGTATTAGGTAAAAGCAAATCGGTCACCGAGGTGACCGTTTTTAGTTTTTGCACTCTCTGCCCGTGGGAGGGGCTGGGGTGAGGGCATCAGGCCGCAGCGATTTCCCCTCACCCTAACCCTCTCCCCAAAGGGGAGAGGGGACAGACCGTGCGCGGTGTGGTTTTCTCCCTCTCCCCGTGGGAGAAGGCCGGGGTAAGGGCATCAGGCCGCAGCGATTTCCCCTCGTCCTAAACCTCTCCCCAAAGAGGAGAGAGGGCAGACCGTGCGCGATATGGTTTTCTCCCTCTCCCTGTGGGAGAAGGCCGGGGTGAGGGCATCAGGCCGCAGAGAATTCCCCTCAGCCTAACCCTCTTCCCAAAGTGGAGAGGGGACAGACCGTGCGCGGTGTGGTTTTCTCCCTCTCCCCGTGGGAGAGGGTCGGGGTGAGGGCATCAGGCCGCACAATGCCCGTTGTTAGCCGCCATCCGACAATTCAAACCGCATAGGCCCAAAAAAGCCGGGCAATCTGCCCTGGTGCCCGTCAGTTAAACACTTCGTTATTTCTCAATGACTGATGTGGAATAGTTCCGTTCACTAAAGCCCCTCTGCTTTATGCCCCCTCCGCTGCGGTGAACGTGCCAGGGGGGCTCGCCGCCTCCCCCCTGGCTACCCCGGCTCCCGGCAAAGAAAATCGCCGCTTCGCGGTGCACTCAGCTTATTCCTTCAGGCTTTCGGGTCGGGCACCAGCCTGCATCCCTGCAGGCTATGCCCTCTCGGCGCGTCCCTGCGCCTCGCCCCGGCCTTACGGAAACGCTTCGCCGATTTTCAGCCGGATTCACGCTCCCTCAAGCTTCTCTGCGGTTTGAAAGGGGCACGGGTTTTGAGTCCCCGCTGAAACCGGCGAACCGGAGACCGGATGACAAGGGCTGGACGCCAGGGATGGCGGCCAGAGGCGAATCGAGACAGGATGTCGAGTTGAGCCG
>Ga0268254_10000274_pt1 | contig 37889 bp, 52 predicted proteins | sample AgamicOrSfrz_FD_200251 | JGI IMG/M metagenome (GOLD analysis project Ga0268254, IMG submission 200251) | Agave microbial communities from Guanajuato, Mexico - Or.Sf.rz (v2) (version 3) | ecosystem: Host-associated > Plants > Phyllosphere > Phylloplane/Leaf | place: Guanajuato, Mexico...
TGGCCTCGTAGGTCTTGTCGGCCTCGAGCAGATCTTGCGAAAACTTCGTGGCTTCGCCAAAACACAGCGGCAGCAGGCCGGTCGCGAGCGGATCCAGCTATGGGGCAGTGCTTAGATTGGCACTATGAGTATCAGAGGGAAAAAGGCAAAAAAACGAAACAAAACAAGCGGCTAGCGCGGCGCGCTGCCGCTTGTTGGCCGTCACAGATTTGGCGAAATGAAGCGCTTTCTCAGCACTTTTCGCGCAACTTTTGACACAGACAAGAAAAAAAACGGACAGCCATTGAGCAAGGTAGCTCCAGACTGCCTGCACGCCGAACCGGACTCGGTATGTCGCGTCGTTAGCCGCCGCTTGACAGTGGATACGGTGGACGGGTGCTGCCTCCACCATCCGGCGCGTGCACGTAGGGCCGTCACCCTGTTTTCGTAAAAGAATGTCCTCGATCATTGCCGCCAATCGGCCATCTTCCGCCTTCATTTTAAAAACCCCGTGGCTCTAGTTGTTCGGGTAATCAGCTTACAGAGCCTTAAGGTTCGCCAATGGCTTGAACACGGGCGGGTTTTGGCCGGAGATCAAGCAACAGCCTTTAAAAGCTGGTCCATTTTGGCTTCGTCAAGCACACCGTCCGTTTGAAAGTACCGAAAAAGCAACGAAATCAAGGCTGCTTTCTTCTCTATGTCTGGATGTGCTTCGTTGCGCTCCAGCCATCTCTCCACTCCCAGCACCACTTCACGGATGAGATCCGCGTCGGTCATCTCCCCTTTCATCCGGGCGTCGGCAACGTATTGAGCTGCTGCCATGAGCATCTCGCCGGAGCCCGCCGCCGGGTCGTACACCTGCGTCGGTCTCTCCGGCGCTTTCGCGCCCGGTGACTCTGTGCTGCGGATATAGCTGTCCGGCACTTTGTAGACTTTTCGCTGCCCGCCCAAGCCGGTCGCCGCTTTAACCGGCCACTTCTCACGCTCGGCACGCGCCGCGATCGCCACTTTCGTGGATGGCAAGCCAGGCAACCCGAGCTTCGCGATCTCACTTGCTGTCAGCCAGTCTTTCACTTTCCAGTCCTTGTCGCTTAAGTGGGAAGTGTCGCTATGCACTTCCTCTGCCTCTTATCACTTTGCGAAAGCCCCCACACACAAGGCTTGTCGCCTCCCTGCCCACTGACAACGATCAGAACGAAGTGAAAAGTTAACTTTGTGCTTTGACTTTCCACTTCTTTGCGCTTACTATCCCGTTAAACGTGACCTACGGGATTAACGCCCGTTCAAAAAACCGGCAATCGCCGGTCAGTGAGGAACAGCATGCAGGCAACCGAGAAGGCCAAAGGCTGGCACAAAGAAGACATCAAAGCGGAAATCCGCAAGCGTGGTTCAACGATGAACGACCTGGCACGCGAACGCGGACTTCCTACCTCGACCGTGCGCAACGCCCTGACACGTCCCGTCTTCTCGGGCGAAGTCGCTATTGCCGAGTTTCTCGGTGTTCCTGCTCATCAGCTGTGGCCGGACCGCTGGACGTCAGACGGCCGCCGCATCCGACCACGCTATGCAGCGAAGTATAGCGGGTCAGTTGCCGCCTAAGCGGTTAATCGCAAACCGTTTTTTTCGCTTTCCACTTTGACGACAACCGATAAAAAGCCATGAAAAAGAGAAAAGTTGATGCATTGGTCTTGCCGGGGCAACTTCCGCTGAACTTCGACGTTTTCGCAGTCGAAACGCCGGCCACTTTGCTGACTGCGGACGGCGATAACGCGCTTGACGGCAGCATCCGGCAAGCGGTCAACGGCCTCTTGGAGCGGTGTCTCGACAAAGGGCTGAGCCGAGAAAGGGTGGCCGATCGCTTGACGGAATCGCTGTCCCGCCCGGTCGCGAAGGCGCAACTGGATCAATGGGCGGCTCCCAGTCAGGCCGACAGACGAATTCCCGTCGATGTTTGGATGGCGTTGATGCAGATCACCCAGGACTTCGCGCCGTTGGAATGGATGGCTTTGCACTTCGAGCGCCGCGTACTCACGGCAGATGAGGCGGTGCTTGCAGAGTTCGGCGCGATGGCGGTACTCGATCGGCACATTCGATCCAAGCAGCGAACCATCGAAGGTTTGATGGACGAAAAGCTGCTCAGCCAGATCATGGCTCGTATCCAGAAGAAATCTGCGCGATGAGTAACACGTTGAAAGCGCACTACAGCGCGTCGGAATTGGAAGCGTTGCGCTTGCCTTGCCTCCCGACTTCCCGCGTGGCCATCCGCTCGCGTGCTGAGAAAGAGTCGTGGCCCTACGTCGAAACAAAAGGCTTGGGAGGGACAAAACGTCTGTATGCGCTGCCGTCCCATGTCCAGAAACTTTTGGCACAGAGATTGGCCGCTGATGCGCTTTCGCAAGCCGGCACAGACGTGACGGCTGCGGCCGACCGCTGCGACATCACGCTGACCGACCGTCAGAAGGTGGCAGTCGCCGCGCGCAAGGCTGTACTGATCGCTCTAGATCGCTTGATGCAAGCGGGCGGAATCTCCCGCGAAGCCGCGATGGTAACGCTGCTGACGCAGGCGAAGACTGGTCAGCTAGACCAGCACTTGGAGACAGTATTGCGTTCGGCGCGCGATGAGCGCGGCCGTAAAGGCGATGGCTTTCCGAGCGTTCGCACGTTGAAGCGCTGGCTTGCACAGGAAAAGGCTGGTGATCTGGCTCCGAAGATCGCACAGGCCGACTATGACGTACCGGCGTGGGCAAAAGCGTTCCTCGGCTTCTATCAGTTGCCGCAGAAGCCATCCGTCGAACTGGCTTACCGGGAATTCGAGAAAGCGTATCGCATGCGCAATCCCGGCTGGACGTTCCCCACGATCCACCAGGTGCGCCGTTTCCTCGGCAAGCTCGGCAAGGTCTCGCGTGAAGTCGGCCGCATGGGGCCGCGCGAGCTGAAGAACATCCGCCCCTTCGTGCGGCGCACGTTCGACCAGTTGCAGCCCAATGACGTATGGAGCGCGGACGGTCACACGTTCGACGCGGAAGTACAGCATCCGATGCACGGTCGCCCATTCCGGCCGGAAATCACGACCATCATCGACATCGCCACACGTATGGCTGTGGGCTTCTCTGTCGGTCTGGCGGAATCGAGCCTCGCTGTACTTGAAGCGATCAGCCACGCGGCTATCAATCGCGGTGCGCCGGCCATCTTCTACGTCGACAACGGCTCGGGCTACGACAACCAGCTGCTCAAGCGTGAAGGCACCGGACTGAAAGGTCTGCTCGGCTTCGAAGTCACTCATTCGCTGCCCTACAACTCGCAAGCGAAGGGCGTCATCGAGCGCTCGCATCAAACGATCTGGATTCAGGGCGCGAAGCTGCTGCCTAGTTTCATCGGAGCATCGATGGATCGCGAAGCGAGGCTGGCGCAGTTCAAGGTCACGCGCAAGGCAGTCAAGCATGGCGGTGCACTACCGCTTATGAGTTGGGACAGCTTCGTCCAGTTCTGTACGGAGCGCGTCGACGAATACAACAACAGGCCCCACCGGTCGCTGCCGCAGATCGCGGACCCGGCAAATGGCAAGCGCCGCCACATGTCACCGCTCGAAGCATACGAGGCGCATCGCGCGCGCGGTTGGGAGCCGGTGCAACTGTCAGAGGCCGAGGCGCAGAACGTGTTCCGGCCGCGTGTCGAACGCACGGTATCGCGCGGTGAGATCGCACTCTTTAACAACCGCTATTTCAGCGGGCTGCTCGAAGAGTTCCACGGCGAGCAGGTACACGTTGCCTTCGACATCCACGACGCGAACCGCGTGTGGGTTCACCACATGGACGGTCGGTTCATCTGCACCGCCGAGTACGGGGCAAACGAGCGGCACTACATGCCCATGTCGTATGTCGAGCAGGCCCGCGAGAAGCGCATGGATGCGCGCCTCAAGCGTTTGGACGCGCACCGGGAAGAAATCGTGGCGGAACGTCGCGGCGCTTCCGCAATAACCGTCGAAACACCCGACGTGTTGACGATTCCCGGATTCGGCGAAATTTCGCGCGCTGCGCTCGATGCGCGCGTCGTCGATGTTGAGTCAGTAGAAGTCCGGCCGCAACCGCAGCCTGCGATCGCCGTGCCCACGGCGACGGTCATCGAAATGCCGGAAACGGCAGAGCAACGGTTTGCCCGCTGGCAAGCCTTGGATCAACACATCACTAATGGAGGAACGCTCGACAACACGGACGACTTGAAGTGGTACGGCCTGTACCCGCAGAGCAAAGAATTCGCGGCGCAAAAGCGCCGCGCTGAAGAGGCTAGCGAGCTGCAACTCGCCAGCCATCGGTAACACCCAACTGGACGAATGATGACACAACACAATGAAACCCTCAAACCGGCTGCTGGCGGTATTGCGCAGATCACGAATCTCGGCCTGTGCGATCTCGCGATCGAACGCGCACTCTCACGCAGCGCGAATCTGCCCGGGCTAGTTTGCTTTTATGGCCCGTCCGGCTACGGCAAGAGCATGGCCGCGAACTATGTCGCCAACTCGCGCCGAGCGCGCTACGTGCAAGCGAAATCCGTCTGGACGAAGAAGCACTTCCTCACGTCCGTCCTGTTTGAGATGGGTATCAAGCCCGGCGGCACGATTCCAGAGATGGCCGATCAGGTCGCGGAAGAGCTGGCAGTCAGCGGCCGGCCGCTCATCATCGACGAGATGGATCACCTTGTCGATCGCAACGCCGTCGAGCTGGTGCGCGACCTGTACGAATCGAGCCAGGCCGCAATCCTCATGATCGGCGAGGAAGCGCTGCCGAACAAGCTGAAGCGCTGGGAGCGCATGCACGGCCGCGTGCTGGCGTGGGTGCCGGCACAGCCGGTGACGGTGAGTGACGCTCGCCAACTCACGGGGCTCTATTGCCCGCGCGTGAAGGTTGCTGACGATCTGCTGGTGCGGCTTGTCGAGTTGTCGCATGGCTCGGTCCGTCGCGTCTGCGTGAATCTTGAACGCGTTCAGGAAGAGGCCATGCTCGCCGGTAAGGATGTGATGGATCTGGCGCTGTGGGGCAAGCGCGAACTGTACACCGGCGAAGCGCCGAAGCGTCGCGCGTGAGGCCCACCATGGACAAGAACGAATTCACCCCTAGCAGTGGTCAGGCCCGTGAGGCGGAGCGCTGCAACGTATTCCTGTGCGTGCTGTCGGCGATGACCGTCATCGGCATGCTCGGTGGACTGCTCTTCGCGAAAAGCTGGCTTGACTTGCTCCTGATCGTCGGCGCGTCTGTGTGGGTAGTGCTTGGCATCCTCGCACTTGCCTTCATCGCCGGTGCTTGCGGAGGGCGTCGCCGTGGCTAGAAAACCCGCACACCTCGAAATGGCCGGCGGTCGCGGTCCGCGCCAGCGCGTCTGGGAATTCATCCGCAAGAACGCGAAAGACTTCACGACGATGGGTATCGAGAAGGCCACCGTGATCGACGTGTTCACCATCCGCACCTACGTGCAGGTGCTTGAGCTTGGCGGCTTCATTGTCCAGACGAACGAGACAGTGAAGGTGACCGACCGCAAGCGTTTCAAGCTGGTGCGCGATGTCGGCGTCGAAGCGCCGCGCCTCGATCGCAAGGGCAAGCTCATTGCGCCCACCGGCACGGAGAACATGTGGCGAACGATGCGGATCATGGGCGACTTCAACGCCGTCGAACTGGCGACCCGCGCATCGAGCGCAGACATCAAGGTTGCCGAGGCAACCGCGAAGTCCTACCTGCGGGCGCTGCACACCGCTGGCTATCTGTCGATCGCCGAGGAGGGTCATCCTTTCGTTCGCGGCATCGGCGCAAAGCTGACGCGTTACCGTCTGTCGCCGTCGAAATACACCGGGCCTCGACCGCCGATGATCCAGCGCACGAAGTGCATCTATGACCCGAACCTCGGGAAGATCGTGTGGCAGGAGGAGCCCGACCGTGACGCCTGCTAAGCCCGACTGGTTGCAGATCCTCCGAGATGCGGTCGCCGCTTCGTCGCAGACAACTGTCGCCGAACGCATCGGCATGTCGCGTACTGCTGTGTCGCTTGTGCTTTCTGGAAAGTACCCGGGCAAGACGGATCGAGTCGCCGACCGCGTTCTGCGCGTTTTCGGCCAGGTGCAGTGCACGCATACCGGGCAGCCGATTGCGCTGACGGTATGCGTGTCCTATGCCACTCGTCGCGCCCCGCTTAACAACCCGTTCGAACTGAGCCACTGGCGCACGTGCCTCACGTGCCCGCTTCGTCCCGTTAAAGGAGACCCCAAATGAACCCGAGTTCTAACGTTCTCAACCCGGCGGTGCCACCTATTAACCAATTGATGGAACTGACCGCGATGCGCATCGCCGCAACCATCGGCCAGCTGACCGAGCGCGGCTTCACAGTCATCGGGATCGAGTTTTCAAACGGCTCGAAGCCGACGATCCAGATCCAGAGTTGCGCGGCCTGCACCGAACTGATCGAGAAAGGCGAAGCGACGTACTACCGCACCGGTGGCAGTGGCTCCGGTCGCTATCGCGTCGGCCAGTTCAAGCTCGGCGAAATCCGCGTGCTGTGGAACGAACAGGGGCACTGAAATGAAGCTACGCATGCTCTGTAATGGCAAAGCTGGTGAGCCACCGTACTTCGTTGAGGTGCAAGGCGCACCGGTGGATCTGCCCAACATGCCGGTCGGCGCGTTTGCTGTCCACCCCAATCCTTTTGCTGGTCCAGTCCATCGGCTTGAGCCTCTCTATTGCGTAACGCATGTCGAGACAGGTGCGCGAATGGCTGCGGCTGACTCCGACGATTTTGCGATTGGTTTGGCGCGCCGTAGAGCCACGTTGGTAACTCCCGCGATGTACGAACAGGGATTGGCCGCCATGCGCGCCATCGCGGCAACGGTAATCGAAACGCGCGTGCTGGACCCTGAACTGTATCCCGAGCATTCGGGCAACCCCGACCCGAGCGCGATGCGCGACGGTCAGACGCATCACTGAGGAGAAGCAAGTGTCCACCGTTAAAGCCATCCTGCAACTGATCGCCGACCACCCGGGTATGACCGGTGCCGAGATCGCCGACAAGCTCGACATGGAATCCAAAGCCGTCCAGCCGCTGATCAATACGTACATCAACGACGGAAAGATCAAGGTCGAGAAGAAGCCTGTCACCGGCGCCGCGCCCGTGAATGCGTACTTTCCTTCGCAGTCGCTCATGAACGATCTGGACGGTGTAAAGCAGATCGTCCGGGGCCGTGGCCGACCGAGCGCAACGGTCGCCGACGCCGCACCCAGGACGTTCTCGTGCGGCTTCTTCACCGATGGTCGCATCTCCATCGTGAAAGACCGCAAAACGATCGACCTGTCCCCCGAGGAAACGGCGCAGCTGCTCGCGTTCATCGACTCGATCAACATCGAGCGGATTGTGGGGGCTCAGGCATGACGATCGAACTGATTGCCGGCCCGACGCTGGCTAACCCAGACTCGTTGGAATCTGTGCCGGAGCTGCGCCGCGAGCTGCATCGTGCCAACGAGACGTTGATCCGGCAGTTCCGCGATCTGAGCCTCGCGAACGCCGCCGGTACGCAACTGGCAGGTGAGATGGATGCTGTATTGCGGGCACACATACAAGGCGATACGCAGCTCGTGACGGACCGCCTCGAAGCCTATCTCATCGAGCGTCCGAAGCTTCGGGAACATCTCGAAGAACAGATTGAGTCCGACCAGATCCGACGGGTGCATTAATGCCGCTGCCGCAACTTTGCTGCCCGAACTGCCGCGCGGTGATGAGCCTCGACATCCTGCTCGCCGAAGACGCGCCGCGCGAGGCGCTCAACGCGATTGTCGATGCCCATCCCGCCGGTGATTCGTTCGTCAAGCCGCTGCTGCGTTACGTCGGTTTGTTTGCGCCTGCTAAGAGCCAGATGAGCCATACGCGTATCGCGGCACTGGTCAACGAGCTGGCACCGATGATCCGCTCGGCGCAGATCGAGCGCAACGGCCGCACTTGGGTTTGTCCGATCGAATACTGGCGTCAGGGCTTCGAGCACATGCTCGCTCAGCGTGATCAGGGGCGTCTCAATCTGCCTCTGAAGAGTCACGGGTATCTGCTCGAAGTACTGGCCGGCATCGCGGACAAGGCTGAGGCACGGATCGAAACGCATACCGAGCGTCAACGCCAGGGACATTCCGGACTCGGCACCCCGGAGGCGCGAGCGTCGCCAGCGCCTATCCCTGCAGTAATCGCTGCAGCCGAAACAGGCGAGCGTCAGATTACGCCAGGCATTGCCGAGAGCCTCAAGACGCTGCGGCAGCTCACGAAAGAAATGAATCAATTTTCAAAGGAAGGAAAACTCCCATGACCAAGCAACACATTCCGGACGGTTTCGTGAAAGACGCACGTGGCCGCCTTGTTCCGCAATCGATGGTCAAGCCCGTCGATCAGTTGCGCGATCAGACCGTCGAGGCACTCGTCGATCACGCGAAGCGTTTGCAGGCGCAGCTCACCGAGTTCAAGACGCGCGCTTTCGCGGACATCGCCGCATTCGTCGATGCCAGTCACGAACAGTATGGCGTGAAGGCGGGCGGCAGCAAGGGAAACATCACGCTGATTACATTCGATGGCCGGTTCAAGGTCGTGCGCCAGATCGCTGAACACATCCAGTTCGACGAGCGTCTGCAAGCCGCCAAGGAACTGATCGACGAGTGCATCCGTGAATGGACTCAGGGCAGTAGCGACGAAATCAAGGCGCTGATCAACGAAGCGTTTCAGGTGGACAAGGAAGGCAACGTCAACACCGGCCGCATCCTCGGTCTGCGTCGCCTCGCGATCGAGCATCCGAAGTGGACTACTGCAATGCGCGCGATCGTCGACAGCATCCGCGTGACCGGAAGCAAGCCGTATGTGCGTCTGTACGAACGCGACGACGAGACCGAGGAATACCGCCCGATCAGTCTCGATCTCGCCGCAATCTGAAAAGCGAAACCGCCGCGAGGCGGTCTGCATGGCGTGGTGACCATGCACTGATGAGCAGCCGAGGATTAAATGGGAAAACTGACAAAAGAAGAAATTCAGCGGATCGACACTGAGCTGTCGTTTCCATTCGGGTGCGCCGTCCTTCGTTGCGATGGCTATACCGTCACGGTTCAGGTGCAGCGCGCGAAGCCGCGCCGATACGACATGATGGTCTACGTAAATGGCTGGTTCAAGGGAGAGTATCTGAAGGAAGCCGCTCCCGAGCATCGTTTCTACCGGCCGGTGAAGATCAGCGCTTACAAGCCGTCTGAGCGAGCAAGGATCGAGAAGACGTTCGGGAAGCGGCAGGCACGGAAATACTTCCCTAACCTCGACAAGACGTCAACGTACTACATGCCGTCGTGGAACACGCCGAGCACGATGCTTCGCCACTTTGCGCGAGTCTGCCAGTCGGTCACGCTCGTTTCCGTGGGCGTGGAGGTCAGTACGTCAGTGGAGATGGCTCTACCGGAGACTGGCAATGGTTGACGCGATCATCATTGTGGTGGGCGTTGTCTTCATCTTCTGTCTCTGCCGTCGCGAACTGCGACGCTGGTGGAGGTCGTGATGCTAATCGCGAAAGCAACCTTGGCGAAGATTCACGTCGCAAAGAAGCAGCTCGCGCTCGACGACGACACGTATCGCGCAATGCTGCGCAGCGTGGCGGGCGTCGAATCGGCGAAGGATCTGACGCCCGAGGGCGCCGCAAAGCTCTTGAAGCACATGGAGCGCTGCGGCTTCCAGCCGATCCAGGCTCCGCACCGCCGGCCGCGCGTCGCAAGCAGTCGCGCCGCGCAGCTTGGCAAGATCGAAGCATTGCTCGCCGATGCCGGCCGGCCATGGGAGTACGTCAACGGCATGGTCAAGCGCATCTGCAAGGTCGATGCGATCGAGTTCTGCGACGGCGAAATGCTCGGCAAGCTGATCGCCGCATTGCAGGCCGATGCCAAACGGCGGGGGAAGCGTTGATGGACTTCGCCAATGTAGAGCATCTCCTGCCCGAAGCGATACAGACCCTAATCCGTCTTATCGGTCTGTCAGCATCGGTGCGTCTCGTTGAGCAACTCGGCGGCACCACGTTTCCGGTTGCACTTCGCAAGTCGCGCTTGGGCGAGATTCGCTACGAGGCGCTTTCCGAAGTGGTCGGAAGCGACGCGGCCGATGCGATCACGAAACACTATGGCGGTGACAGCCTGTATATCCCACGCTGCGTCACGGCACTGCGTGAGCTTATGCATCGCGAGATCCGTGCCGACTTCGATGCGATGACTCGGGAGCATAGTGCGATTCACGCCGTCACTCAATTGGCGGTCCGCTATCGCATGTCCGATCGCCACGTTTGGCGTATCCTGAAGCGTGCGGATATGAATGCGCAGCCGCCACCAGCGCAGGACGATCTGTTCTAGCATGCGCGGACCATAAGGCAACGCCGCGTTGACAAAGCCCCGCTTCGTGCGGGGCTTTTCCTTTTCCAGAGACGCGTTAAATGTAATCACGACATTAACGATGACACCCGGAACCGTCGCTGATAGCATTCGGTTTTTTCCAACCGAAGACCATCGAGATGAAACGACTTGCCCTGTTGGCGGCGATTGCTTTCTCGTTCAGCGTCCACGCCGCTGAAGTGACGCTAGGCCAGAAGTTTGCTGCGATTGCGGACGGTCACTTTCACGCTGCGGACAGCGTGGAGTCCAGAGACGCAACTGAATTGCTGAACGCCGCTGCTACGAAATACCGAACTAGTCCCGAGACCATCGCTAACCTTGTGGTCGTCGGCTACAACGAATCGAAGAAGAAGAACTTCCAGTATTCGATGTACAACGTCGCCGAAGCGCTGCCGGTGATGGACACGCGTGACAAGTCGACTGAAGATCGAGCGAAGCGCGTGATGATCATGTACATTACCGCGAGGGCGAGCGGGCAGAACCACTCTGAAGCTCTCGTAGGGGTACGAAAACTGACGGAACTCACGAACCCGTAGCAACAGGCCCCGCCCCGTGCGGGGCTTTCTGTTTGTACTGACACCAGTCCTCTAAGCCGCAGCGCGCGAGCCTTCTAAAGTCGTGCCATCCACTGGAGATGGCATGAAAAACCAACGCATTTCCGCAGCGGGTAGCGATCTGATCGAAGACTTCGAGGATGATCGCCTCGAAGCGTATCCCGACCCTGCGACTGGCGGCGCACCCTGGACAATCGGGCGGGGTCACACCGGCCCCGAAGTCCGTCGCGGCATGAAAATCACGCAGGCGCAATCCGATGCGCTTTTCGCGCAGGATCTGCATGCGCGCGGCGAGGCAATCATTAACGCACTCGATCTCGAACTGACCCAGCACCAGTTTGATGCGCTGGTGTCGTTCGTGTTCAACGTTGGCCCGGGCAAGGAAGGCGTTAAAGACGGATTGATCGAGTTGCGCAAGGGCGGCCCATCGACGCTTCTGACGATGCTGCGCGCACGTGACTACGCAGGCGCTGCCAATCAGTTCCAGTTCTGGAACAAGGGCAACGGCAAGCCGATGGCTGGCTTGACGCGTCGACGCGCCGCAGAGCGTGCGCTCTTCCTGAAGGCTGACTGATGCGCCGCCTTCTTCTTTCTCTCGCCAGTGCGATCGCGGCGTCGGCGATGGCCGCGCGTCACACACATGTCGGCTACGGTCTGCGCATCGCATTCGGCCATCCCATTGCACCCGGCCGGAAACCGTCTGGCGTTCGCGCCGCAAGGCGTGCGGCCGTCAAGCGCCGTAATCGCGCCCGGGGCCATTGATGGCACTGCGCGATCTTATCTCCGGCGTCGACGGCAAGCTTTCGCACGCAAAGCTCTGGCCGAACGTCGCGTCGGCCGTCGCTACCGGCATGTTCATCTATCAGGGCGTCACGAAGCAACTGACGTTCGATACGTGGCTTATCTACCTCGGCTGTGTCGGTGGCTATTCCGCCATCATCCAGGCGCTCGGCGCGTGGACCGGTCGTTCAACAAAGGAAGGTTCCAATGGACCTGTCACTGATCGTTAAGTACGCGAAGGTACTGGCGGGAATCGCCGTGGCCGTCGTCATTGCAGGGCTAGTCGCGCTCGCTTTCGAAAAGACCTACACACACGGTTACAACGTCGCCAAGGCACTCGGGGACAAGAGCCTGTCCGATTACAAGGCATCCATCGCGCAAGCCTCTACGAAGGCCGCGAGCGATGCTTTTGGCCGCTATGCCGCAGATGTCACGCGAGGTCAGGCGGCCGAGTCCGGTTTTATCAACGTCCAGACCGCCAGTGCCGGACAGGCCACGGCGTTAAAGGAGCAGATCGATGGTGTTACTCAATCGCCCGCGCGACCCGCGCATCCCGCTAACGTGCAGTCTGCCGCGACTGCTACTCCTGTGTATAGCTGCGTGTTTTCTCGTGGCTTTGTCCGGCTGTGGAACGCAGCCGCAGGCATCGCCGATGACAGTGATCGAGCCTTGCAGGCCGGCACCGATACCGGCGCTGCTGCTGACGGACCCAGCACCGATGCCACCACTGACTCCGGGGTATCACAAGCGGACATCCTCGACTGGTTCGTCGACTATGCCAACCGTACCCACGGCACCGAAAACAAACTGAAGGGCGTGCGTGCTGCGCTGCCCGCGCAACAGTAAGGGCACAGCATGGATGATTTTGATCACGCGAGCGTCGTCGAAGAGCAGTTTCGCGCGCTCGCGATCGCGGCAGCAGTCAGGCCCATCGGGACAGCGGCAGCCGCATCGGAACAGTACTGCGCCAACCAGGCATGCGGCGTCGAAATCCCTGCGGCCAGACGTACTGCAATGCCCGGGTGCCGGTTCTGCGTCGAGTGTCAGGAGCGTCACGAGCAGGCGGTCAAGCGGAGGCGGCAATGCAGATAACGCTCGACGCCGGAACAATCCTGATGAGCATTCTGGGCCTGCTCTTCGCCATCATCAACATCTTCGGGATGTTGTGGATTCGAAGCGTGATGCAAGGCCAGGCGGAAGCCAAGGCGTTCGCGGCGAAGCTGCAGGCAGAGTTGTCAGCCTTGCGCGAAGTGCTTGCCCGGGACTATGCGCCGCGTGCCGAGCAGCGTGACGAACGCGCGGAGTTTCGTGCAGCGCTCGGCAGCATCGACGCGAAGCTGAAAGACATCAACGACAAGCTGGACCGAAAACAGGACAAGCAATGAACGACGCAAACACTAACGCCGCGATCCCGACCGACAGCGCGGAGCTGGCACTCCTCAAAAAAATCGATGGCCGCCTCGATGGCATCGAGCAGCAGATCGGCAACGTGGAAAAGCGCGCCATCAAATACGGTGCAGCAGCTGGCGCTGGCGCGGGTGCGATCGCAGGCGCGATTGTGTCCGTTGGTGTGATGGCAGCGCGCGCGAAACTCGGTCTGTAATCGACATGGCATACGGTAAAGATATCCGCGACAAGGTGCGACGATCGTTCGTCTTCGATCGTCTGTCGCTGGAAATCGCGAGCGTCAAGAATGGCGTTGCGTATTCCACCGCACGTCGCTGGAAAGACGATGCGCTTGCCGCTGGCGATGATTGGGACAAGGCGCAGGCAGCGCAACTGATGGCGGGCGGCGGTATCGAAGGCGCGGCGCGCCAGATGCTGGCCGGTCTGCTCACACAGTATCAGGCCACGATGGATGAGCTTGAGACGAGCGCAATGAAACCGGCCGACAAGGTTTCCATGCTAGCCAGCCTCGCCGACGCCTATAACAAAACCATCAACGCGTCCAAACGCATCATGCCGGAGACCAATGAGCTGGCGATCGCGATGGGCGTCGTGCAACGGCTCGCCGCGTTTATCAAGGATCGTCATCCGGAGCACATCGCGGCGTTCGCCGATGTTCTCGGCCCATTCGGCGATGAGCTGGCCACAGCTTATGGCTAACTGGTGGACGCTCGGTAGTGGTATTCGCAGGATCGGGACGGCGTACGACACGCCGTCCGATGTCGTTATCTGTGCGGATACAGATGCGGATCTGCCGGGCGACCATGACTGCACCGTAATGGGCTGCGGCTCCCTACACGTTGTGCTGCGAATCGCAAAACCGGAGAGTGATCCGACATGAGCGCGAAGTTCACCGAGAAGGATTTTCATAAGGAACTGGCGGAGCTTGCCGCCGAGCTGCGCCGCGATATCGATGCGCATGCGACCGGCCTCGATCCCTCGCCCGAGGCACGGCTCGCGCGCCGTAAGCGCGTGCTGGTCGACGGCGACTACCAGTTCTTTGCGTACACATATTTCCCGCATCACATTCGCGGGACGCCGTCGCTGTTTCAGGCGCACTTCTGCACTCGGTTCCCGAAGCTGCTGCGCCAGCCCGGCGGCACCCGCGAATGGTGGGTCGCGCCTCGCGGCGAAGCCAAGTCGTCGATGTCGACGAAGATCGGCCCGGTGTACATCACCGTGCAAGGGCTGCTGCAGCGCGAAGAGGTCCGCCGCGAAGTAGGCTGGACCGGTGAGCCGCCGCCATTCCTCGATTACCTCATCCTGCTCGGCGCGGAAACGTCGCTGCCGACCAAGCTGCTCGAAGTCGTTAAAACGGAGCTGGTCGCTAACGCCGCGCTTGCTCTCGACTTCCCCGAGGTCTGCGGCAAAGGCCCGATGTGGAAGGTCGGCGAATTCATCACGCGTAACGGTGTGAAGGTCGAGCCGTTCGGCGCAGAGCAGGCCATTCGCGGCACGTTCCACGGTGCGAGCCGCCCCAAGGTGCTGTTTGGCGATGATCTGATTACCGACTCCGAAGCGAAGTCACCGACCGAGCGCCAGAACCGCTGGACGTGGCTGGAGAAAGCGATCGATTACCTCGGCCCGCCTGACGGCACGGTGAAATACATCGGCGTCGGCACGGTGCTGGATAAGGACGATCCAATCTCGCGAGCCAAGCGCAGCATCGGCCACGTCGTGCATCACTTCCGCGCGATCGCGCAGATGCCATCGGATATGGACCTGTGGGCACAGTGTGAAGAGCTGATGCTTAACGCGGATAAAGGCGTGATATCCGAGGCGGCTGAGCGCGGCGAGGTCGTGTCAGACACGGATCTGCCGTCGTATCGATTCTATGATGAGCACCGTGCGGCGATGGACGAAGGCGCGATTACATCGTGGCCGTCCGTGCGCACGCTGTACTGGTTGATGCGTCAGCGCGCCAAGTCGCCCCGTGCGTTTGCTACAGAAATGCAGGGCGATCCGCGTACCGAAGAAGACAAGGTCTTCGGCAACATCACCTTCTGGGTACAGCGCCTGCATAGCTGGCTGATGTTCGGCGCATGCGATCCATCCATGGGCAAAGGCGAGAAGTCGGACCCGTCCGCGATCGTGATCGGTGGCCTCGATATCGTCAGTCGTCGCCTGCATGTCGTCTATTCGTCGATCAAGCGACGCGTACCCTCGAAGCTTGAATCGGACCTCATCGCGGCGCAGAAGGAATTCCGCTGCATGGCGATCGGCTTCGAGAACAACAATGCCTATGAGTGGGCGCGGCAGGATCTGGTCAAGGCGGGGCTACGTGCGTCCGTGCCGCTTCCTCTGGTAGGGGTGACTGCAACCGTCGCGCCGGAGGTCCGCATCGACTCGCTTGAGCCGTACATCACCGATCGGGTCACGCCGTCGATCCTGATGCATCCGTCACTCACAGGGTTACTCGCCGAGCTGGATTCATGGCCCGAGCCGCAAGGCAATCACCACTACGACGGCCTCACCGCGCTGCATATCCTCTGGATGATCTCGCAGTCGCGTGGCTATGGCATTACCGAGGGCTACACGCCCGTTAAACCTGCGGCCGGCGGACACGATAGCGACAGCGATTACGCGTTCTCGATCGGCCGGGGCTATTGAGGATATAGATCATGGTGCAGATTCTTGATGCGAACGGCCAGCCTATCCAGCGCGACGTGCTGGCCGAGCCGCAGACGTCCAAACTCGGCTGGATCACGCGCGACTTCGCGCAGCATCCGTCGCGCGGCCTGACGCCAAAAAAACTGTATTCCATTCTCGAAGCCGCGGAATACGGCGACCTCATGGCGCAGTCCGATCTCTTCGTCGACATGGAGGAGAAAGACGCTCACCTGTTCGCGGAGATGAGCAAGCGCAAGCGTGCGCTGCTCACGCTCGACTGGCGTATCGTCGCGCCGACCAACGCCAGTGCGGAAGAGAAGCGCCAGACCGCGCAGCTGGAAGAATGGTTCACCGATCTCGCCGACTTTGACGATGTGCTGTTCGATTGCATGGATGCTGTCGGCCATGGATTTTCCGCGCAGGAAATCGAATGGCAGCAGCTCGGCAAGGTGTGGCTCCCGAAGAAGCTCACCCATCGGCCGCAGCGCTGGTTCCGCACGCCGTTCTATGACGGCAACGATCTGCGCCTGCGCGACAATTCATCGGACGGTCAACCGTTGTGGCCGTTCGGCTGGCTCGTCCACAAGCATCGTGCGAAAAGCGGCTATCTCACGCGTGGTGGACTGCATCGCGTGCTGTCGTGGCCGTACCTGTTCAAGACGTACTCAGTCGCCGATCTCGCCGAGTTTCTGGAAATCTACGGCTTGCCGCTGCGCGTCGGCAAGTATCCGTCCGGCGCGACCAAGGATGAGAAGGCGACGTTGCTGCGTGCCGTCGCGGAGATCGGGCATAACGCGGCCGGCATCATCCCGCAGGAAATGCAGATCGACTTTCAGGAAGTTACGCAGGGGACAGAAAAGCCGTTCGAAGCGATGATCACGTGGTGCGAGAAGAGCCAGTCGAAGGCAATCCTTGGCGGCACGCTCACGTCACAGGCTGACGGTAAAACATCGACGAACGCGCTCGGCAAGACGCATGACGGTGTGCGGCGCGATCTGTTGACCTCCGATGCACGGCAAGTGCAGAAGTCGTTGACCGCTGGCCTGTGCTACGCGGTGTGCGCCCTGAACTTCGGTGCGACCGACTTGCGTCGTGTGCCGCGCTTCGAGTTCGACACGCGCGAGGCCGAGGATCTGGAGCTGTACTCCAACGCGCTGCCGAAGCTGGTCGCGGCTGGCGTGAAGGTGCCGCGCCAGTGGGCACAGGAGAAGCTCATGATTCCCGAGCCGCAGGCCAACGAAGACATTCTCTCGGTGCCGAAGCCGGAGATGGCGCTGCCGCCCGAAGAGCGCCCTGAGACGCCGCCGCGTACAGCGGCAATGCGTTATCGCGCGGTGCTCACGAACGCGGCCGGTGAGATCGTGTATCCCGACCAGCACGCACTCGATCAAACGATCGATAGCCTGCCGGTCGACGCCGTGACCGAGGCAACGCAGAAAGCGATCGCGCCCGTGATCGCCGCGTTGCGGGCTGGCTCGACTCCTGACGAAGCATTCGAGCAGCTGCTTGCGGCAGTGCCGCAGATGGATGAGTCCGCGATCGCCGAGCTGCTCACGCGCTGCATCTTCGTGGCCGATGTGTGGGGACGCCTGAATGCCGGCTGATCTGTCCTACGCGATCGGCTTGCCGCCCGAGAAGGCAATCGAGTACTTCGAATCGAAGGGCTACAAGATCGGGTTCCGGTGGCAGGACGTGGAAGCCCAGGCGCATGCAAAGGCTTTCACGGTCGCGGGCGTCATGAAGGTCGACGTGTTGCAGGATGTCCGGCAGGCGCTGTCCGACGCGTTAAAAAACGGCACGACGTTTGAAGACTTTAAAAAGCAGATCTCGCCCGTGCTTGAGCGCAAGGGCTGGCTCGGCAAAGGCATGATCGTTGACGACGCGACGGGAGAGATCGAGGGCAAGCGCCTGACGCCCCGCCGGCTGGATACGATTTTCCGCACCAACATGCAGTCGGCCTACATGGCCGGTCGCTATGCCACGCAGCTCGAACAGGTCGACACACATCCGTATTGGGAGTACGTGGCCGTACTCGATAGCCGGACGCGCCCCGCGCACCGTGCACTGTCGGGCGCGGTGTACCGGTATGACGATCCGTTCTGGCAGACGTTCTACCCCCCCAATGGTTACCGGTGCCGCTGCCGCGTGCGTACGCGCACGCAGAGCTATGTCGAGAAAAACGACGTGCCGGTGCGCTCGGGTGATAACCAGCTCGAGGAAGTACAGCAGGTAGTCGGCCGTGACGGCCAGACGCAGCCTGCGATCGCGTACAAAGACCCCGCCACGGGCAAGCGCGTGCTGCCCGATCCGGGTTTCGGTGCGAACCCGGGCGCGGAGTGGATGAAGCCGTTCACGCCCCCGCCGCTCGATACGCTGCCGCAGACGTTGCCGCATGGAGCGGAGCTGCCGCCGCTGCCGGCCGCGACGCACGTGCGCGCCGACGCCATACTGCCCGCCGGTCAGTCAGCCGAGCATTACGCGCAGGCATTCATGCAGCAGTTCGGCGCGGCTGTTGGCAAGCCAGCGACATTCGCCGACGTGACTGGCGAGCAGCTGCAGATCAATGAGTGGCTCTTCAAGGATGGTGCCGGCCACTGGAAAGCGGACAAGTTCGATCGCGGCCCGTACATGCAACTGCTTGCCGACGCGGTGAAAGACCCGGATGAGATCTGGCTCGGCTGGTCGCAACTGGACGGAGTCTGGTCATTGCGCCGCCGCTACATTCGCGCGCTGGAGACGGACGCAGGGGATTGGGGGCTCGCGATCTTCGAGCAGGGGCAGGACGGCTGGACGGGCGTGACAACGTTCCCGGCGAAGGTTGGCAAGTCGGAGGAAGCCCGCCGCAACTATATAGATAGACAGCGCGGCACGTTCCTGCGGTATCGCCGGCCGCAGAAATGAGAATGGCCGCTCTCGCTAGCGGCCATCCGTCACGCAGCCCTTCATCGATCCGGAAGCGAGTCCGGCATATACGACCGCGTTAAAAGGAGTATAGCGCATGCGCGACATCGACATCGACGACTCGGGCTTCGAGCAGGCCATGCAGCGCGTGTATGCGTTCATGAAGGACGCATCGCCGGTGATGTCGCTCGTGTCGGCCCTGATGGCAGATGCCGTCGAGGAGAACTTCGCAGCCGAGGGTCGGCCCAAATGGCTGGGGCTCAGCCCGAAGACACTGAAGCGCCGCCGCGAGGATGCGGGCACCGGCAAGATCCTGCAGCGTAGCGGCCGGCTCGCGGGCAGCGTCGTGCAAAGCCATGATGCGACGAGCGCCCGCGTGGGCACTAATGTGGTGTACGCCGCGATCCACCAGTTCGGCGGCACGATCCAGCGGCATCCGATGTCCGGCTATGTGCGTTTGCGCAAGGCGAAGAACGGCATGCTGATGCGCCAGGCTGATCACCCGCATCTGGCGGTGTTCGCGAAGAACGGACACAAGAACGTCAAGGTGGTTAAATGGACCCGCTCGACTGGCTGGACAATCAAGATTCCGGCTCGGCCGTTTCTCGCGCTCACCGAGGCGGATAACGTGGGCATCGAGCAGGAAGTTTCGACCTACCTGCGACGTCTGGTCGACGGTTAAGCGCCGCCCGATTTAAGCGGTTTCCGACCCCGATGCACCCCTATGTAGCCGGTCGGGGTCGCGGAGCCCGTTAAACCCCCGTTAAAATCGCTCCCTGCACGCCTCATTCCCCGCTCGTCCCCCCCGCATTTCCACCTGAACCGGATGTACTGACACCGGTTGACTAAGTTTTCAGCACGCCCGCCGCCACCATGGCGGTATGGCAAATCCATTTTTCATCGCAGCGCTCAGCGCACAGATCAAGTCAGCCGGCAACGAAATCCAGTTGCTACCGGCCGGCGAGTTTCGCTCGCGCGACGGCCGCCCGACCGAATGCGCGACATGGCGCATGGACGCTGCTATCGCCGCGAGCCTGATCGCGGCTGCAACCAGCCGCGAGGTTCCGTATGTAATCGACTACGAACACCAGACCCTCAATGCTGCCCAGAACGGGCAACCCGCGCCCGCTGCGGCGTGGTTCAAGACGCTTGAATGGCGCGAAGGCGATGGCCTGTATGCCGTCGACGTGGAGTGGACCGCCCGCGCGTCGTCGATGATCGACGCACATGAATACCGGTATCTGTCGCCGGTGTTCTCCTTCGACAAGGCTGGCAACGTCACCAGCATCCTGCACGCCGCACTCACCAACAACCCCGCGCTCGATTGTCTCGACGAAGTGCAGCTCGCCGCTGCCTCGGTGATGGCGGGCGCGTCCACTTCTGCCGCAGTGGCGGCTTTGACCACTGAAACCCCTTCGGAGGATCACACCATGGACGAATTGCTTGAGCAGCTGATCTGGCTGCTGAACATGCCCGTCGGCTCGACAGCCGACGACGTGAAGGCCCAGCTGCAGAAGCTGGTCGCCTCGCTGTCGGACGGCAAGGGCGTTGCCGCAGCCAGCGTCAACCTGCCCGTGCTGCTCGACTCGCAGCGCGCTCAGATCGCGTCGCTGTCAGCCAATCAGGTCGATCCGGCCAGATTTGTGCCGATCGCGGTCATGACGGACCTGCGTGCGCAACTGGACGCCGCCAATCTGAAGCTGGCGGGCAACGAAGTCGCCGAACTGGTGACCGCCGCGCTGTCGGACGGCCGTCTGCTGCCCGCTCAGGAAGCGTGGGCGCGCGAACTCGGCGCAAGCAATGTCGTCGCGCTGAAGCAGTTCCTGTCGACTGCGCAGCCGATCGCGGCGCTGCGGACCACGCAGACGCAAGGCAACCCGCCGACCGGTGGCCAACCCGGCGCGAATGAGCTGGACACGACCGGTCTCGCCGTGTGCAAGGCGCTTGGCATCTCGGCCGAGGACTACGCGAAGTCGTCCGCACCGGCCGCCTGATCGACACGCGTTCCGTACCCGCATCACTTCTGGAGAGAACCATGACTGCATTGACCGCCGATCGCGACACACAGAACCGCGCCGGCCTGCGTTACAGCTATCCCGCCAAGGGTGGCGTGCTGTTTTTTGTTGGCGCGATCGCGGCCATCGACAGCGCGACTGGCTTCGCCACCAAAGGCGCAGCATCCACCACATTGAAGGGCGCCGGGATCGTTCAGGAACAGGTGGACAACACGGCCGGGGCTGACGGCGCGCTCAATGTGCCGCTCAAGCGTGGCTTGTGGCGCGTCGCCAACTCGGCGGGCGCGGACCAGCTCACGCTGAAGGACATTGGCGCGAACGCGTACATCGTCGATGACCAGACCGTGGCCAAGACGGATGGCGGTGCCACGCGCTCGGTCGCGGGTGTCGTGCGCGACGTTGACCCGGCTGGTGTCTGGGTCGAGTTCTGACCGACACCCACGCAGTAACCCCCCGCTCACTCTGTAAGGAACGTTCATGGAAATCAACCGCGCCAATTTGCGCCAACTGTTCACGGGTTACAACACCGTGTTCCAGCAAGCTTTTGCTGGTGCGCCATCGGACTGGGAACGCGTCGCGATGGATGTCCCGTCGTCGACCTCGCAGGAAGTCTATCCGTGGCTCGGCCAGACCACCCGCTTTCGCGAGTGGATCGGCGATCGCGTTATTCAGAACCTGAAGACGCACGACTTCACCATCAAGAACCGCTCGTTCGAGAACACTGTCGGTGTCGATCGCGATGCAATCGAAGACGACACGTACGGCATCTATAAGCCGGTGATCGCGCAGCTCGGGCTCGACGCGAAACAGCATCCGGACGAACTGGTGTTCGGTCTGCTGTCGCAAGGCACGTCCCAGCTCTGCTACGACGGCCAGTACTTCTTCGACACGGACCATCCGGTCGATACGGCAACCGGCACCGCGTCGGTGTCGAACTTTCAGGCGGGCACCGGACCGACCTGGTATCTGCTGGACATGACGCGTGTCGTCAAGCCGCTGATCCGCCAGACGCGCAAGGCATACAACTTCGTCGCGATGGATCAGGAAACCGACGAAGCGGTGTTCACCAGCAAGCAGTTCCGCTACGGCGTCGACGCGCGATGCAACGTCGGCTTCGGCCTGTGGCAACTGGCGTACGCGTCGAAAGCGGATCTGACCGAAGACAGCTACGAAGCCGCCCGCGCTGCGATGCAGGAATTCAAGGGCGATAACGGCAAGCCGCTCGGCATCCGTCCGACCCTGCTCGTCGTCCCGCCGTCGCTCGAAGGCATCGGCCGGAAGATCCTGAACGCCGACGCCAACAACTATGGCGCGACCAACGTGTGGAAGGGCTCGGCGGATCTGCTGGCGACCTCCTGGCTGGCGTAACCGAATAACACCCCGGCGAGAGACGGCCGCGCGACGCCGATAAGCGCGGAGGAAGGCAGTCCCGGAGCTGCGGCAAAAGGTGGGCTCCGGTCACATTGAACAAACAGGAGTGAGTAGATGAGCAAGCGCAAACACCCGGCCATCCACGTGGCGGCCACGCGGGAGAATTTTCGACGTGGCGGCCATGTCTTCGGCACCAAGCCGGTCACGCTGCCGCTGGCGGCGCTTCATCCGGACGCACACGCTGCGATCGTCGCGGACCGGTCTCTGGTCGTCGTCGAAACGGCCGTGCACCTGGACGAAGCGCAAGCGGCGGCGCTCCCGCATCACGACGCAAAGCATGTGAAGCTGGCGGCGGCAAACATCGACACGCTTGCGCCGATCGACGAAGACCATGCGAAGCGTGCCGTGGCATTGGCCGACATCGAAGCCGAACTGAAAGAACGCGAGGCGGACATCACGCAGCGCGAGGCGAAGCTCGATCAGCGTCAGACCGAACTGGACGCTGCGGCCGACGCGCTCAAGCGCGCGCAGGCCGACCTCGACGAGCAGCGCAGTGCATTCGAGGCGCAGCGCACCGCCCTCGGCACGTCGGTGAATGTTAGCGCTGAAGGTGTGGCGCACGTGGTTGCAACTCAAGCCGCGAAGAAGAGAAGCTAAACCATGTACGCAACCGTCGACATCATGACGGCCCGCTTCGGGCAGCGCGAGGTGCTCTCGCTGTCCGATCGCGATGGCACCGGCGAGGTCAACGCCACGGTGCTCGCCGATGCGCTGGACGATGCATCGAGCGAGATCGACACGTACCTTGCTGGCCGCTATGCGCTGCCGCTCGATCCCGCGCCGAAGATGCTGGGCGGGATCTGTTGCGACATCGCGCGCTATCGACTGTGCGGTGGCGAGACCGTCATGACCGAGGAAATCCGGCAACGCTACAAGGATGCGGTGAGCTTCCTCAAGCTGGTGGCCTCAGGCGATGTGACGTTGGGCGTGACGGCCACAGGTGCCGTCGCGCAGCCCGACAACCCTATCCAGTTCGTGACCGGCACACGCGTGTTCGGTCGTGAGAACCGCTAAAGCCATGGCGTACGTACCGATCATCACCGCCGTCGAGCTGGCCATCGTCGATCGCCTCACGCGCGGCCTCGGCCGGATGGTGAAGGAAGTGAAGACATATGGCGGTGAGTTCGATGACGAAGAGCTGGATACGGTTGTGCGGCGCTTCCCTGCTGCGTGGGTGACCTTCGGCGGGGTGAAGCGCACCGACCCGGTATCGACCAGCCGCGCGAAGTGGAAGGCAGAGGCGGTCTTTGTCGTGATGGTGGGATCGCGCAGCTTGCGCAACGAACAGACGAGCCGCCACGGCGGCCCTGGGCAATCGGAGATCGGCACGAATCTGCTGGTTTCGGCGGTGCGCCATCTGCTCAACGAGCAGGACATGGGCCTGCCGATCCGGAACCTTCAGCCGGGATCGATCCGCACGCTGTTCAACACCAAGGTCCGCGACGATGCGATGTCCGTGTACGCGCTTGAGTTCCGGACTGCATGGGTTGAAGACACGCTCTTTCTCGGCGCGTTTCCGCAGGGCGCAGTCGAAGGGCCGCTCGGCGCTGTGTTCGAACAGTATGACGGCCACCTCGATCCCGAGACGCCTGACTGGAAGACCACGCTGTTGAGCTACTTCCTCAAGCCCGGTACCGAGCGCCCGGCCGACGCGCAAGACCTTGTAGACATGCCACAGGAGTAAACGATGAAAGTGATTGCCCGAAAAGGCTTGCGCGTACCGAAAGAACGCGCGCCGCGCCAGTACATCACGGACGCTGAGTCTGTCGACGTGCCGGACACCGCGTACTACATGCGCCGCGTGACCGATGGCGATCTGATCGTCAAGCCGGCCGCCGCAACACCGGACGCCGCCGCATCGGACGCGGCAGCTGAAGCAACGAGTGCCGGCGCGGTTGTGGCCGGTGACAAAAAGACCGCGAAGGGAGCGTAATTCATGTCCAGCGCTAACATCAGTTTCGACAGCATCCCGTCGAGTATCCGCAAACCCGGCAAGTACTTCGAGTTCAACACGAAGCTCGCGGTGCGCACGCTGCCGACCAACGCGCAGAAGCTGCTCATCGTCGGTCAGCGTCTCGCCGCCGGCAGCGTGCAGGCACTGCAGCCGACGAACGTGTTTTCGGGAGATCAGGCCGCACTTTACTTCGGTGCCGGTTCTCTCGCGCACATTGCCGCTGTCGCCGCGATTACCGCCAATCCCTACGTCGCGCTCACGGTGATCGGTGTCGACGACGCAGTGGCCGGCCAGCCTGCGGTGGGCACTGTCGTGTTTGCCGGCACCGCCACTGCGGACGGTGCATTCGCGCTTTTTGTCGGCAACAAGCGCATCGACATCCCGACGTACACCGGCGACACCGCAGCCGTGATCGCGGCGCGTATGGCGGACCAGCTCACGCAGAACACCGCGTTGCCGGTCACGGCTGCCGCGCCCAACGCAACCCTAACGTTGACCGCGAAGAACAAGGGCGACGCTGGCAACGGCATTGTCGTCTCGCAACTCAACCAGACGAACGGCGTAACCGTGACGGTTACGCCGCTTGCGGGCGGCTTGAACGATCCGGACATCGCGCCCGCGCTTGCGGCCGTGTTCGGCGCGCAGTACGACATTTATGCGGTCTGCTATCCGACGCAGGCGACGCTGACCAAGCTGCGTACGCACCTCGACAGCATCTCGGGTCCGCTCGAACAGCGACCGGCGATCGGCGTTGCGGGTACGCCCGGCACGTTGGCGGCCGGCACCACGCTCACCGGCCAGATCAACGAAGGCCGGATCACGGTCGGCTGGCATCCGGGTTCGGTGTGTCTGCCAGCCGAACTGGCTGCAGTGTATGCGGCGGTGATCGCGAGCGAGGAAGACCCGGCGATGCCGCTCGATACGCTCCCGCTCACCGGGCTCGACGTGACACCGCTGACTTCCCGGCCGGGCCGCACCGAGCAGGAGAACGCACTCAACAATGGCCTGACGCCGTTTGAGGTAGGCCCGGGCGATGTGGTGCAGATCGTGCGCGCCATCTCGACCTATACGAAGGATGCGCAAGGCATCGACGATCCGGCGCTGCTCGACATCACGACCATCCGCACGCTCGACTACACGCGCAAGGCAATGCTCCAGCGCATCGCGCTGCGGTTCCCGCGTTCGAAGCTGTCGGAGCGTACGCCGCCCAAGGTGCGCAGCGAGCTGCTCGACGTGGCGTACAAGCTCGAAGAGCTGGAGATCCTCGAAAACGTCGATGCGAACAAGAACAGCCTCATTGTGGAGCGCGACGCTCAGGATGTGAATCGACTGGACGCGGCGATCCCGGCGGATGTGGTGAACGGCCTGCACGTGTTCGCCGGCCGCATCGATCTGCTGCTCTGATCGGCTCCCGGAATTCCGGCTAACTCATAGGAGCGCAACATGGCATTGGAAGAATACGTCGGCGCGGTAGTACTCGAAGTCGACGGTGTAGAAGCCGAGGTGGTGTCAGTGAGCATCACCTCGCAAACCGGCAAAAAGCCGGTCAAGACGATGAACCGTACGGGCCGCGTCAAGGGCTTTTCGCGCGGCATCGAATCGCACGAACTGAAGGTAACCGTGGTGATTCCGTTGACCGGCGACGACATCGACTGGTTCAACATCGAGGGCGGCAAGCTGACTCAGTTTCCTGTCTCCCCGGGCGGCAAGCGTGTCACCTATCAGGACTGCGTGACCATCGATTGCAGCGAGCAGTACACCGCTGACAACGAAGCTCGCCGTGATCTCACGCTGTTCTCAACTCGCAAGGTGGATGAATGAATCTGACCGAAAAAGGATCGCTGGAATACGGCGTCGAATATCCGGCCGGCAGCGGCGAGCTGCACTACGACTTCGAGATCCGTGTCGGCACGATCGGCGACAACATCGCCGCATACGAGCGGCCCGAAGTTATCGGCGGCGGTGTTTCGAACATGCGCGTCAACGCGATCATTCTTGCGGACTGCCTGCTGTCGCTTGGCACGATCCCGAAAGAATCGATCACGCCCGAGCTGCTCGATACCGCCGTCGACGCTGACTACGATGTATTGATCGCAGCACAGGACTCGCTCAAAAAAAAGCGGAAGCGGCCGAAGCCGGCCGCCGAGATCTCCGCCTCGCCGGACTCCTCCTCGCCCAGTACGGAGTCTCAGACGAGCGGTTCCGCCAGCTAAGCGGACCGGAGCTGGAGGGATATCTTGCCGCGATAGCCACGCTTCGCGGCAAGAATCCACGTAAGGGGGTGCCCGGCACCACGACGCGCACCGTTAAAAGTTTGAGGCGCTGGCGTCCAAAGGTTAAAAGCAAATAATGTCCCGGGATCTCGAAGTTGGCCTGACACTGCGATTGCGTGATCAGGCATCCGCCCCCGCGCAGCAGACCGAGCGCAACGTACAGCGCGTCGTTCGCCAGACCGCACAGACCTACGCCGACGCATCGCGCGTCGCCGTTTCAACAAGCCGCATGCTGTACGACGTGCGCATGTCGCAATCGGCTCGCACAGAGCAGTCGGTACAGCGCAACGTGCAGCAGACCGAAGCCGCCTATGTGCGCGCCGACCGCAACACGATCACTTCCTCGCAGCGTCTCGCGAGCGCCCGCGAGCAGATCGGCGTGCGGTCAGAGCAAAGCATCCGGCGCGAAATCGACCAGACTGTTGCAGCGTACAACCGCCTTCATCGCGCGGGGTTTGCTTCAGCCAATGAGCAGGCGCGTGCGTTCTCTTCGCTGAGCGCCCGCGTCGCCGAACTCAGGCGCGAGCTGCAAGGCGCAGAGCAGGCAGAAAGCCGGCTTGCACGCGGCGGTCGCGGCATCAATGCGGCTTGGCGCACGGGCGGTGCGATCGCAGGCGGCGTCGCTGGGGCCATGGTCGCGGCACCGGCCGTACGCGAGACGATGGCCTACGATCGGCGACTCGCGATGATGGCAAACACGGCGTTTTCCGATCGCGACGTTGCGGGCCGTCGTCGTGGTGTCGGTGAGCTGAATAACGCCATCGTCGGTGCGGTCCGCGCCGGCGGCGGCACCCGCGAACAGGCCGCCGATACCCTGGACAACCTGCTCGCCTCGGGCGCGGTCAGCGACAAGTCCGCGATGGCGTTGCTACCCACGTTGCAGAAGTTCTCCACCGCGACCGGCGCAGATCCCAATGAGTTGGGCAACATCGCTATCCGTGCGATGCAGAACTTCGGCATCAAGGAAGCGGACGTTCCCCGAGCGCTCGACATGGCGCTTAAGGGCGGTCAGGCAGGTGGCTTTGAGCTGAAGGATATGTCGAAGTGGCTCCCGCAGCAGATGTCGCTTGCGAAGACTGCGGGTATGTCAGGTCTGACGGACTTCGGAAAACTCGTTGTTGCCAATCAGGCGTCGGTGGTGACCGCCGGCACCAAAGATGAGGCGGGCAACAATCTTGTCAACCTGCTGGAAAAGCTCAACTCGGCCGACACGCAGATCAAGGCGAAGCACCTCGGCATCAACCTGACCGGCAGTCTCGCGTCCTCGCGCGCGCAGGGCGTGAATGCACTCGATGCGTTCGTTGGCATTGTTGAGAACGTCATGTCGAAAGACAAGAACTATCAACGCACCCGCGCGCAGCTTGCCAAGGCTCCCGAGGGCGAGCGCAAAGACATCCTGCAAAGTCAGGCGAGCCTGCTCGAAGGCACGGCGATCGGCAAGCTCATCCACGACCGCCAGGCGCTCGGCGCGCTCGTCGCGTACATGGGGCAGGCAGACTATCGAAAGCAGGTGTCCGCCCAGGTGTTTGATCCGCGCTCGGCGGTCAATGGAAACTTTGATCTGATCTCGCAGACCGCGTCGTTCAAGTCCGACCAGTTGGACAACGAGCGCACCATCGCGCGGCAGGACGCGCTGGAAGGTCTTGATCGTTCGCTTGGTGATGCTGCGTCAAAACTGACCGACTATGCGCGCCGCTATCCCGGCATCAGTTCCGCGATTGAAGGCACCACGCTGGCCCTTCAGACGCTGACCGTGACGCTTGGGGCGGCTGCATCTATCAGCATCCTGCGCGGTGGATTCGGCGCGGGCGCCGCAGGCGCTGCCGGCGCGAGCGCGGCGGATGCAGCCGCTGCTGCCGAGGCGGGTGCGATCGGCGCTAACGCCTCGAAAGCAGCCACCTTCGGCAGCCGGTTTGCCAGCAATGCGAAGCTGCTCGGCCGGTTCGGTCTGCCGCTCCAGGTTGCAGCGGCCGGCGTCGAGACCTATTCGATTGCAAACAACGATGCGATGACGCCAGATGAGAAGAAGGCGGGCTATGTCGGTGTGGCGGGCGGCGTCGTTGGCGGGCTCGCAGGCATGGCGGGTGGTGCAGCGGCCGGCGCTGCGGTCGGCTCGGCGGTGCCGGTTGTTGGCACCATCGTGGGTGCGGTGGGCGGTGCCGTTGCGGGTTACTTCGGGCACGACTTCGGCGAGAAGATCGGCAAGCTGATTGGCGATGCGATTTTCGCGCAGAAGAAAGACGAGAAGCCGCCCGTCGTTGAGAGCCATATCACGTTGAATCTCGACGGCCAGCATCTGTATGACTTCGTGACAACAAGCGGCCAGAAGGCCGCATTGAGAGGCTGACATGGCGTGGAAAGACACGCTGCTCGATGCGTCGTTTCGCGGCGTCAAGTTCGACTGTCAGCGCACCGATGACACGCTTGATCGCGATGTTGCGCGCTACACGTATCCGCACGTCGACGGTGAAGACATTGTCGACCTCGGGCAGAAGGCCAACGAGACCAGCATAACGGCTGTGTTCTTTGGCGACGATTACGAAACGCGCATGAAGGCGTTTCTGAATGCGATCGCGCAGTCGGGCACGGGCGAACTGGTGCATCCGGTTTTCGGCAGCATGCCGAACATGCAGTTCCTTGGCGGCCATGTCTCGCACGACGCGGACAATCCGGACGCGTGCCTCATCGAGCTGCGCTTCGCGAAGTCGACGCCGGGCAATCCATTCTTCGTACAGCAGCTCACCGGACAGGTGGCCGACGCCACTGCGCAGCTGGCCGACACGGCGCAGTCGGCCGGGACCAGCATGTTTGCAAATGCCATGGGGGCGTTAAAGACGGCCAAGGCTGGCTTGCGGCGGTTGAACGCATTGCGTGATCTGCTAAGCGACACGCTCGGGCCAATCAAGGCGTTGGCTACCGGCTTCCGCTCGGCCACGGTCGATTATCTGAGCTTTCCGTCTGCATTCACGTCGGACCTCGCCGGGCTGGTCAGTGGTATCACAGACTTCCGTTCGTTCGATATTGGCATGGTGATGTCGGACTGGAGCGACCTGACAGCGCAGATGGCGACCGTCGTTAAAATTCCGGCCGCCGCTTCTAACGGTCAGACGTTGACTATCCCGGGCACCGCAACGACCGTAGCCACGTCGGCAACGCCGGTCGACCCGGCCGCTCCATACTCGCCGTCGCGTCCGAGTATCGTCGCAGCAGATGCGAGCGATGTGCAGCTCGTGACGGCGATCGTCAAGGTCGTCGTGGCCACTGTCATGGCAAGCGTCGCATCGGACGTGCTGGCCAACGAAGTCGATGAGCCGACGCTCACGCCCGACCAGATCGAGCAGATCACCAACGACACGCGCGACATGCTGCAGGATGCAATCGACGAGACGCGCGCCGCTGTCGCGATCGACGATTCGCGACCGGTGACCGAGCCGTTGCGTGACACAGCGCTCTCTGTGCAGCAGCTCGCGGTCGGCGTGATTGATGCGCTGCCGCCCATCGTTAGTCGCACGGTGCCGGCACCTACCAATCTGACGCTGCTTGCCTTCAAGTGGTACGGCGACTACACGCGCGCAGCTGAGCTGCTGCGCCTGAACCCGTCAGTGCGCAACCCGAACTTCATCGAGCGTGGGGAGGTGTTGCGTGGCTTCTCACAGTGACGAAGTGTCCCTCCTCATCGGCGGCAAGGTACACAGCAACTGGACTGCCTATTCGATTGACTCCGATCTGTTGACGCCGGCCGACGCATGGGAAGTGCGTCTGTCGAAACCGAACGGAAAGATGCCCGCCGACGTGAACAAAGGCGCAGGCGTGGAAGTGAAAGTAGGAAGTGAAACGGTGTTGGTCGGCTATGTCGATGAGGTCCGCCGGCGAACGGCCAAAACCGAGAAGTCGCTCGCAATCAGCGGGCGCGACTATGCGGCGATCCTGCGCGACTGTTCCGCGCCGATCTTCACGGCAAAACAGGTCACGCTTGAGGAGGTGGTGGCGAACATCGTGAAGCCGCTCGGCATCAGGAAGATACGGATCGACACATCGCAGTCGATCCCCGAGTGGGACAAGATCACCGTCGATCCCGGTGACACTGCGTGGGACGCGCTTGTCCATGCAGCCGAAGGCGAAGGTTTGTGGCCGTGGTTCGATCCTGACGGTACGTTAGTAGTCGGCGGTCCGGACTACAACGCCGCGCCCGTGGCGAGCCTCATACTGCGCGAAGACGGCAAAGGTAACAACGTCGAATGGTTCGACGAAGAAGAGTCGATCGCCGAACGCTATTCCGATGTAACGGTGCTGGGCCAGGCACACGGCACGCACGCAGGCACCGGTAAGAATGCGTTAAAGATCACCGTTAAAGACCCCAGCGTGTCCGTCTATCGCCCGAAGGTACATATCGATCACGACGCGCCGAACCTTGCGGCCGTGGAAGCACGCGCCCGCAAGATCATTTCCGATTCCGCACTCCACGCGCATACGCTGCGGGCGTCTGTGCGCGGCCATCGGACCAGCGATGGCGTGCTGTGGAAGCCGGGGCAGCGAGTTCATGTGTTGTGGGAAGAGTACGGCGTGGATGCTGTGTACTTTCTCATGGGACGTCGTTTCACAGGCGGCCGACCGGCGGGCGCGCGAACGACACTGACGCTCAAAGAGGATGGTGTCTGGATTCTGGATGCGCATCCGCACTCCGGCCGCAGACATCGGCGCAAAAAGGATGCGGGGCCGCTTTCCATCATCACGACAGATTCGAGTGGCGGCACAACGGTGAGCAAATAATGAACATCAAGGATATCGACAAGCGGATCGAGCGGATGCTGGCGGGCGTGCGGCAGGCATTCCGCGGAGTGCTGGGCGGCGTCGACAGCAGCGGCCCGGTGCAGATCGTCCAGGGCGAAGGTCTGGCAGGTGAGAACCTCGCGGACATCGAGTACTTCCAGCACTACGGCTACACCAGCAACCCGCCGGCCGACGCGATGAAGATCGTTGTGCCGGTCGGCGGCAGAACGAGCCATAGTGTCGTGATCGCCACCGAGCATGGCGCGTATCGCCTGAAAGCGCTGAAGACCGGTGAGGTTGCGCTCTACACCGACGAAGGCGACTCCATTGTGCTGTCGCGCGGTCGCGTAATCGACATCACCACCAAGACGCTGAACATCAAGGCAGAGACCGAGGTGAACATCGACACGCCAACCGTCAACGTCAAGCACCAGCTCAACGTTGTGGAAAAACTAACGGGTCAGGGCGGCTTGTCGATGTCCGGCGGCGACGGTGCGCACATCGATACCCTCAACGTCGACAACGATGCAACGATCGGTGGTAAGAGCTACCTCGGCCACCGTCACCCAGAGACTGGCAGTATCACTAACACGCCGATCTAGGGGCGCGTAACCGCCCGTCGTCATGCGTCATAATGCAAACTTCACAACAACGCTACGAGGGTACTGTGCGGTACTTCCAAGACGATCCAACAATCGACGGCAGCTTCAACAAAGCTCTAGCCCGATCAATCCTGAGACATGTAGCAACAACCTCGCAACTGTTCAAGTCTGAAAAGTCGGAGCGCAAGCTCGATATGTTTGAGAATGCCAAGCCGGAGCAGGTCTTCTTGCATTACCAGTACCTGATGGATGGGGGTTTCATCGACGGGCATTGTGACATTCACTCGGGCTGCGTGAAGGCGCGATGGGTTACCTTCGAAGGCCATCAGTTGTTGGCCAGCATCACCCCAGGCAGCAGCATGTTCTGAGCGCAACCCACTGACGTCCAGCAGTATTCAAACATGACGTCCATGCCTCGACAATCGGGGCATGGACGCTCTTCTCGATCCGACGACCGCAGACTACACCGGCACCAGTACGACGACGCTTGCAAACGCCGTCTATCTGCGCTTGCAAACGCCGCTCGGGTCATGGTGGGCAGATCCCACGCTTGGCTCACGCCTTCACGAACTCCAGCGCGAAAAAGATACTCCGCGCGTGCGTGGTCTTGCTATCCAGTACGCCGAGCAGGCGCTGCAACCCCTCATTGATGACAAGCGCGCGAAGAGCGTCACGGTCACCACGGCTGACGCTCCTACGGGCTGGCTGATCCTGCTTATTGAAGTCGTCGACGCGACCGGCAATCCCCAACATTTCAACCATCCGGTCAAGGTCTACTGATGCCCGCGACAGCTCTCACGTGCGCCGAAGTCCGCGACGCTATCCTGCGCGATATCAGGAATCTCCAGCCAGAAGCGGACATCAGTTCCGACTCGGACAACTACGTGCGTGCCAGTGCCGTGGGCAGCGCTGTCGAGGGTCTGTATCAGCACCAGTTGTGGATCACCAAGCAGATTTTCCCCGACACGGCCGACGTTGACTTTCTGCTTCTTCACGCACGTCTGCGCGGGATGGGTCTCAAGCCCGCAGTCGCCTCGGGCGGCACCCTGTCGGTTGCGGGCACGCCGGGCACCAACGTCGCAAGCGGTCTCGCCGCAAAGTATCAGGACGGCACGGCGTATATCACCACGTCCGGTGGCGATATCGATGCGACAGGACAACTGGCCGTTACCGCGCAGGCGGTGGCGGCCGGGACCGCCGGCAATCGCAATGAAGGCGACGTTCTGACTTTGACGGTTCCGCCGCTCAACGTCAATGCGAGCGTCACTGTTGTCGCGATGGAAGGCGGCACCGAGATTGAGACACCGGAAAGCCTGTTAGCCCGGTTGCTTCAGCGCATACGCAGGCCGCCTGCCGGCGGCAACAAGTACGACTACTGGCAGTGGGCCATGGAGGTGCCCGGCGTTGCGGCCGCCTATGTGTACCCGCTGCGTCGCGGGCTTGGTACGGTAGACGTAGTTATTGCCGCAAGCACCGGGCTGCCTTCAGATCCTGTTGTTGCTGCGACTCAGGCGCACATCGACGATCAGCGCCCGGTCACTGCCAAGAACTCGCTCGTGATCAAGCCGACGATAAAGACGTACAACGTTGTGGCGCAACTAAAGCTGAACGGCGTTGACCTCGCCACGGCGCAGGCCGCCATCGAGACGGCGCTCGCCGCTTACGATGCCGCGATCGCGCCCGGCGACACCGCAATCAGGACGCGTATCGGCGCGGCAATCAGCGACACGACCGGTGTTGACGATTACGAACTGGACGAGCCGGCCGCGAATGTGGTGCCTACCGTCGACGGGACGAAGGTCGAGTGGTGCCGGCTTGGCACCGTCAGTCTGACGGTGATGGCATGACGGCGCACGCCGACCTTCTGGCGCGATTGTTGCCGCCTGTCTCCTACGACCCGAATGCGCCGGGCCTCGCGGCTGACCTTGCGGCCGAAGGCAGCGCACTCGATCGCGCGCAGGCCGATGCCGATGTTGTTGCGAATGGCGTGGTGCCGTCATTTCTGGCCGTCCAGCTGCTCACGGATTGGGAGCGCGTATGCGGGCTGACGCCTGCGGCCGACGCCACCATCCAGCAACGTATGGCTGCGGTGATCGCAAAGATCAACGAGACTGGTGGCCTGTCGATTCCTTACTTCACGCAGCTGGCCGAGAGCCTCGGCTACACGATCACCATAGTTGAGCCGCAGCCTTTTCGCGTCGACGAGAATCGCATCGGCGACACGATCTACGTCGACGACATCATCTTCGTGTGGCAGGTGGTGGTTGGTGGCGCGCCCAACCTTTCGTACTACTTCCGCGTAGGGCAAAGCGCTGTCGGCGAGCGGCTACTGTCATTTTCCGATCCGGTGCTTGAACAGGTATTCACCGACCTGAAGCCCGCTCACACGTTCGTCTATTTTGCCTATCAGGGGTAGCAGCCATGCAACGAATTAATACGCCAGACGGCCAGTTTCATGCCGGCGATCCATCGACCGGCGCACTCGGTACGGTCGTCACGCGGGACTTCATGCAATCGCTGCAGGAGGAGGTGGCGGGCACCGTCGAGGGCGCAGGCATCGCGCTTGATGCCACGAAGACCAACCAGTTGATTACGGCGATCAAGTCGATCTTTACCACTGGCATCGCGGCCGGGATTCAGATCGTTAAAAAGATCTGCGGTGTGAACAGCCCGAACCTGCTTTTTAACGGTTCGGGAGAGTTCGCCAACGTGGGGTGGGCGACCTCCAATTTTTCCGGCAGCTCAGACAACGTATCAGGCGGCGGCACGTTGTTCACGAATAGCGCGGCCATCATCGCAGGAGCCACGCTTTACGATGAATCCACAGACATGCCGTGTGGGCCGAATGTTCCACTCAATGTCTCGGCAGCCCTTCAATCCGCCGCCGCCACGGCCGGTAACTCGTATGTCACCGTCGTGGCGTACGACGCGGCGCACGCGACGCTTGGCACTGTCGCGACGACGCCGGCATTGGCGTTCGGCAGCGCTTCCACGTTCAAGACAGCGACCGGTGTGACGCCGGCTAACACAGCGTATGTGCGCGTCCGCAAGGTAGCGGACGGGAACCCTCGCGCCCCGATCGCGGGCTTCGGCTTCTCACGCATCAAGCTTGAGGCAGGCGCAACGCCGTCGACCTACTCGCAGGAGGCGAACTTCGCGCAAGCAACTGAGACGAGTCCAGGTTTCGCAAAGGTCGCGACACAGGCGCTCACGAACGCGGGCATCGACGACACCACTTTTGTGACGCCTAAGAAGCTGCGGGCCGGGTTCGCAATCAGCCTGACGGCAAACGGGTATCTCACGTTCCCGTCATGGCTAGGTGGCCTGATTATCCAGTGGGGGCAGTACAACACCACGGGCACGTCAGCGCCGCAGGCTGTGACTTACCCGCTGGCATATCCGACCGGAACATTATCCCTAGTTTGCGCGCCGTTAAGCGGGCTGGCCATAGTCACGGTTGATAGCCCATATTCGTGGAGCAATACGGGTTTCAATGTGGTCGGGGCGCAAGTGCAATCAGGTTCGACCAACTACAGCGCACACAGCGGGCAATATATTTCCATCGGGCGATAAGAGCATGGGACAAAAACGCGCAGCATATAACGACGCCGGTAATCTCACTGGCTTCTATGACGATTCACTAAGCCCCGCGCCGCAAGGCGTGGCCACCATCCCGCTGTCAGTCGACCAATGGCAGATGTGCTTGGCAAGCCAGGGCGCGTACATCGTGCAGAACGGCGAGCTGGTGCTTGCGGCTGTTGATCCCAACGCAGGGCTGGCAGCAGCGAAGACCGCTGTAAAAGCGAAAGTTCGGGCGATGCGCGACGCTCTGCTGCTGCTAACGCCATTCGCCGGCAAGCAGTTTCAGACCGACACGAATAGCAAAATCCAGATCATGGTGATAGCTGGCCAGTCCGCGTTGCTGCCTTCCGCTGCAAAGTGGCGCACGGCCGACAACACCTATGCCGATATGACGCTGGACGCCTTTAAACAGTTGATGGCCAACATCATGACGCGTGAAGGTGAAGCGTTCACGACATCGGCGGCGCATCAGGATGCGGTCGATGCACTCACGACGGTGGAGGCGGTGAACAGCTATGACTTTAGCGGTGGATGGCCTGAATGAAGGTCGCATTCTTTCGCGGGCGTCATCCGGGCGTCAAAGGCTGGTTTGGCGTCGCCGTCAAATGGTGGACGCGTGGACCGTTCTCGCATGTCGAGCTGGTCGCTGGCGATGCCGGGGCCGATGCCCTGTGCTGGTCTTCCGCCTTCCTTGACGGGGGCGTGCGCTCCGTTGTCGTCGATGTAACTTCCTCGGACTGGACGGTGATCGACGTGACCACGACTCGCGAGCAGGAGGACGCTGCGTTGCAGTGGTTTGCTTCGCATCGCGGGCAGCGGTACGACGTACTCGGCCTGTTCGGGTTCGTGCTGCGACGTATCGACGGCGACAAGGACAAGTGGTTCTGTTCGGAGGCAGTCGCCGCCGCGCTTGGGTACGGCCAGCCTTGGCGGCTAGATCCGAACACGTTCTACGAAGTGTTGCTGGCGCGATCGCAACCGGACTCAGAAGTACCAACGGTGGCCGCTGCGCTGACCGTGGGCTAGAAAGACAGAGCGACCGACAGACGTGTTAGCGCACGTCCATCGGCCGCCTGAACACTACGTGCCAGTGAACAAGCCAAGGCCCTGCCACCTTCCGGAAGGCGGGGCGAATTCTAACAAAAATTCGCGGACTTAATGGCACAACCCATCATTCCATGGCTCGGCGGCAAACGCCGACTCGCAGAGCAGCTACTTCCGTTATTTCCCCGGCATGAGTGCTACGTGGAGGTGTTTTGCGGCGGCGCTGCGCTGTACTTCCTGCGTCCGATGCCCGCTCCGGTGGAAGTCATCAACGACATCAACGGCGAGCTGGTGAACCTGTATCGAGTGGTTCAAAACCATCTAGAAGAGTTCGTTCGCCAGTTCAAATGGGCAATCTCAAGTCGACAGGTGTTCAAATGGCACCAGCAGACGCGGACGGAGACGTTGACCGATATCCAGCGAGCCGCCCGGTTCTATTACCTTCAACAGCATGCGTTCGGCGGCAAAGTTGACGGACAGACGTTCGGCACGGCGACGACAGCACCGGCCGTCAACCTGCTGCGCATTGAGGAGCATCTGTCGGCCGCGCACCTTCGCCTTGCCGGCGCTCATGTTGAAAACCTGCCGTGGGATGCCTGCATCGAGCGATACGACCGGTCGCACACCTTCTTCTACTGCGATCCTCCTTACTGGCAGACCGAGGGATACGGGGTGCCGTTCCCGTTCGAGCATTACGAGCGCATGGCGGCCCTGATGCGGTCGATGAAAGGTAAGGCCATGGTCAGCATCAACGACCACCCGGATATTCGGCGCGCGTTCGATGGCTTCCCGATGCTCGGTGTCGACATCAAGTACGCGGTCAACAACACCAATGGTGCCCCGCAAACGAGCCGCGAGCTGGTGATCACGAATTGGGAGCCAGGTACGCAGACGGGCGGCCTGTTCTAGTGCCAAAAGGACCGCAAAGGAAGCCGTGAAGACATCCTGTTTCTACTGCGATCAGCCGGCGACGCTCCTTTGCGACTTCCAGTTCGGATGGCCGATCGGCGGGTATGCGCGGGCTCCGGACGGCACCGAGTACGCCGTCCGCGCGCTCGCAGCCCCCTATACCTGTGACATCCCCATCTGTCGTGACCACGCCGAGCTTCGCGGTTCGGTGCACATCAAGGCAAGGAAGCCGATCGGTGGCTTCGACACGTACGACTACTGTCCGGAGCATCGTGGCCTGCCGGCCGGCATGGCGGGACCGGTGACCGAGGTTGAGGCGGACCGGCTGCGGCGTGCCGTTCAGGCGTTAGCCCGCCGTAGGCGAATGCGGGATCGTGGCTCAGAACCGCTGCCGCTCGGGCAGGGCGAGCTTTTCTAGATCAGTGCCAATCGGGGCGCGAAACGCCACTGCGACGCAGTGCCAAATGTGGCAAAAAACGATGCCAAATCGCGCGCGACGCTACACCTACGCGACGTCTTCACGAGCGCGGACGGGCAAGGCATGCCAGTCCGTCTCGGCGCCTTGCGCGGCAGTGATTCGAACCGCTTTTACAGACGGCACGGCTTCGTACAGAC